>Ga0194136_1000213_pt1 | contig 33585 bp, 26 predicted proteins | sample TARM_MetaG_T3A_1_FD_134023 | JGI IMG/M metagenome (GOLD analysis project Ga0194136, IMG submission 134023) | Freshwater microbial communities from Pennsylvania, USA, analyzing microbe dynamics in response to fracking - TARM_MetaG_T3A_14 (version 2) | ecosystem: Environmental > Aquatic >...
GTTCTATAATGAATATATGATTTTACACCTAAACATTATAACATAGTTCCGATCTTCAAAAACCCTTTTTTACCATATTCTCTATGGAATTCATGATTTTTTTATGACCAGATACCAATACCATGTTCTTATAGGCGGAATGTGTCTATTTTAGCGCTCGCTCAATTCGATTAATACGCCGTTGGTATCCTTGGGATGGCAAAAGGCAATCTTTGCGCCTCCCGCACCATAACGGGGTTTTTCGTCGATCATTCGAATCCCTTTTTCTTTCATGGAAGCAATGGCTTTTTCAATATCATCCACCCGGTAGGCCATGTGCTGAATGCCTTCCCCTTTTTTCTCAATAAATTTCGCAATGGGTCCGTCGGGGTCCGTGGATTCCAACAGTTCCACCTCCGTATCTCCGATGGGTAAAAAAGCTACCCGTACCTTTTGCTCCTCCACGGTTTCTTTACCTTCACATTTGATTCCCAGCACATCCTCATAGAATGCCAGGGATTTTTCCAAGTCCTTTACCGCAATGCCGATATGATCCAATTTAGTGGTTTTCATATTTTTCAGCCTCCTTTTTAATTGTTTTCTTCAATACTTTTTCACTGGCTCCGTAGGGGTCCAGCCTTCGCTGGGCCACACTTTTGGAATACTCTTTAATATCCGCCTGAATCTCCTCTTCCTTTAACAGATCCTGCATCATGCGATCCTTAATCAGCTCCAGAATTTCAATTTCACTACTGTTGATTCTTCGATTCAGCATCTCTCCCGATTCTTCCAGGTAGGAAAGGTGATCTTGGATCGCCGTTAAAAGTTCTTCTATCCCCTTATTCTGGGTTGCTATTACCTGATGCACCGGCGGTCTCCAGTCCGAATGGGCAAAATCCAGCATATTGTCAATTTCCCGGTGGGTTTTCGCCGCCCCGTCCCGGTCCGCTTTATTAATGGCAAATACATCACCGATTTCCATGATGCCCGCTTTAATAGCCTGGATATCATCGCCCAGGCCCGGAACCATGACCATCAACACCGTATCCGCCGTTTTCATAATATCCACTTCCGATTGGCCAACCCCAACGGTTTCCACGAAGATATAATCCATACCGTATAAATCCAGGGCCTTTACCGCTCCCTGGGTGGCTTTGGAGAGCCCTCCCAAATGACCACGGGTTCCCATGCTGCGGATAAATACCCCGGGATCCACCGCAAGGTCGTTCATTCGAATCCGGTCTCCTAAAATGGAACCTCCCGAGAAGGGACTGGTAGGATCCACCGCAATGATCCCCACGGTTTTATTTTCTTTTCGAAGGGCCTTTACCAGTTTATCCGTCAGGGTACTTTTCCCTGCTCCCGGAGGTCCGGTTACACCGATTATTTTTGCATTTCCCGTATACTGATAAAGTTCCCCTAAGATCTCAATGGCTTCCGGATCATTATTTTCCAGCATGGTAATCATCCGGGCCGTCGCTTTTTTATTTCCGTTACGAAGCTTTTCTTTTAGATTAATCATATTTCACCACCCGTCTATAGCCTTCATTTTCCATTGATCTTTTGTTGTTTTACAAAGGATCTTTTGCTTTTTACGATTGATAACTTGCCTTTTACAATTGATATTCATTACAGTTGCTATGTTGTTTTTTACAGTTGCTATGTTGTTTATTACAATTGCTATTTTGTTTTTTACATAGGGAAGTAGATGATTCCCGGGAATCATCTACTTCGCTGTTATTTTTTCAAGTTATTCTTAATAAAGTCCACGGTTACACCGGTTGGGGTACCGGGAGTAAATACGGCTTCGATGCCTGCATCCTTCAGTCCCTGAATATCGTCATCGGGGATCACGCCACCGGCCAGTACCAGTACTTCTTCATAAACCCCTTCTGCTTTTAATTTTTCTACGATTTTCGGTAGTAAATGATTGTGGGCTCCGGATAAAATACTCATCGCCAGTACATCCACGTCTTCCTGTATAGCGGTTTGAACGATTTGATCCGGGGTCTGTCGAAGTCCCGTGTAAACCACTTCCATTCCTGCATCTCGTAGGGCTCTGGCAATAACCTTCGCTCCTCGATCATGTCCATCTAATCCCGGTTTTGCCACTAATACTCGTATCGGTTTGTCCATGAAAAGACCTCCTCAAAATTTTCCGTAATATTTTTCGTAACTCCCTAATATTTTTCGTAACTCAAGTATATTTTGTAACTTCCTAAGCAATTTTGTACTACAGAATGCTATTTATCGATACTACTTGTTGTTTTCCGGTAGTGTTTTTCAGTTAGATTAAATAACAACACTTTGCTGATACTCTCCGAAAACTTCCCGTAAAATATCACAAATTTCCCCTAAGGTTGCATAGGCTTTTACCGCTTCCAGGATATAAGGCATGGTATTATCATTGCCCTCTGCTGCCTTTTTCAGGGCTTGAAGTTTTTCTTTAACGGAATTTTCATCCCGGCTTTCCTTGGTTTTCGCAATTTTATCCCGTTGCAGCTGTTCTACCCTGGGATCTACTTTTAGGAGGCCTTCGATGGGCTTTTCCTCTACTTGGAATTTATTCATTCCCACAACGATCCGCTCTTCCTTTTCCAGTTCTTTTTGGTAATTATATGAGCTGTCCATAATTTCCTTTTGGATATAGCCCTGTTCGATGGCTTCGGGAGCGCCGCCCAGTTCATCAATTTTTTCGATGTATTCCAGTGCCGCTTCTTCTATTGAAGTGGTTAAGCTCTCTACATAATAGGAGCCGGCCAGTGGATCCACCGTATCCGCAACACCACTTTCATGGGCCACGATTTGTTGTGTTCTAAGGGCTACCCGTACAGAATCCTCTGTGGGAAGGGCTAAGGCCTCATCCTTAGAGTTGGTGTGTAAGGACTGGGTTCCTCCGAGAACCGCCGCTAAGGTTTGTACGGCCACTCGAACGATATTGTTATCCGGCTGTTGCGCTGTTAAGGTAGAGCCGGCGGTTTGTGTATGGAATTTCAGTTGCATGGATTTCGGATTTTTTGCTCCGAAGCGTTCCTTCATGATTTTTGCCCAAAGTCTTCTGGCGGCTCTGAATTTTGCCACCTCTTCCAACAGATCATTGTGAGAGTTAAAGAAGAAAGATAATCTCGGGGCAAAGGAATCCACATCCAGTCCTGCTTTTATGGCCGCTTCCACATAGGCGATGCCATCGGCCAGGGTAAAGGCAACTTCCTGGGTTGCAGAGGATCCCGCTTCACGGATGTGATAACCGGAAATACTAATGGTGTTCCAATTGGGTACTTCTTTAGAACAATAAGCGAAGATGTCGGTAATCAGTCGCATGGACTCTTCTGTCGGGAAAATATAAGTTCCCCTCGCTATGTATTCCTTTAAAATGTCATTTTGAATCGTTCCCCGTAATTTGTCCGCACTGACCCCCTGCTTTTCCCCTACTGCGATATACATTGCCAGTAGCACTGCCGCCGGGGCATTAATGGTCATGGAGGTACTTACTTTATCCAGGGGAATTCCGTCAAATAAAATTTCCATATCCTTTAGGGAGTCTATGGCAACCCCTACCTTACCCACTTCCCCCTGGGCCAGTTCATGGTCCGAGTCATAGCCGATTTGTGTGGGTAAATCGAAGGCTACGGAAAGTCCTGTCTGTCCCTGGTCTAACAGATACTTGTATCTTTTGTTGGATTCTTCCGCTGTGGCAAAGCCTGCATATTGACGCATGGTCCAAAAACGGCTCCGATACATTGTGGGCTGTACCCCTCTTGTGTACGGGTACTCTCCGGGAAATCCTAAATCCTGCTGATAATCCATTTCTTCAATATCCGCCGGAGTATAGAGTCTTTCTACGTTTTTTCCGGAAGTGCTGGTGAATTCTTCCTTTCTTTCAGGAAATCGACTTAAGCCTTTATCCACCTTTTCCTGTTGCCATCTTTGTTTCTCTTTTTTTACCTGGTCTACCTTGTCTTTTTCAAACATCTTGTTTCCTCCCTTTACATTTATTAAAATGGAAATGAGCAATCTTTCAATTGTGAGTACCGCAGTTTTAAAGAAAAATATTAACACTCTTTAATCAGTACATCACAGCCTTTCTAATTTTGGTACCTTCCTGCTTTTCGCGCATTTTTGCAAGTATTATTTTTCCCCTTGCAAGATGTTGAAATTTCAACTCTACGCCTATACACATTCTACATTTTTTAGAAACTCAGTGCAAGGTTTATTTTAAATTTTCTTTATAATACGACGGTTTTCTGCTTTTTAGCTCCAAAAAAGCCCTGAGCGGTTTTCTCAGGGCTTTTCTTTTGCGGATTGATATTCCGCTTATTTATTTACTTATTTACTTACTTATTTATTTACTTACTTATTTATTTACTTACTTATTCTTTTCCTTTTCATCCTCAGAAGCATCTTCGGTGTCCTCTTCCTTTTTCCTAGAAGCTGCCTCAGCATCTTCCTTGGATTCGGCACTCTCCCCATCGTTAGCATCCGCTTCGGCCGTTTCTTTGGAATCCGCTTCGACATGTTCCTTAGCATCGGCTTCGGTATGTCCCTTAGCCTCATCCTCTGAAGTCGCTTCAGCAGTCTCGGAAGACTGTTCTTCTTCCGTGCCTTCCTTGATGCTTTCTTCCGCTTCCAATTTCTGATGACCTTCCCGGACTTCCCGTTTGATTTCCTGGAGTTTTTCTTCCTGTTCTTCCTGCTCCTTAGGATTTTTCTCCACCTTACGGTCCTTCATCCGTTGTTCTTTAAAGGCTTTTTCTTCCTTTTCCGAATCAATTTCCGCCTGAATCTTCACAGCAGCCAGTTTCTTCTCTAAGCTGTCCGCAGTATCTTCTTTTTCCACGGTAACCAATCCTTTAAAGATCTTCTCAAATTGGAATCCGTTAACGGTTTCCATTTTCAGAAGGGCCTGTGCCACGGCTTCCAGTTGATCGGTGTTTTCTTCCAGAATTTTGATCGCCGCTTCATAAGCATCATCCACAAACCGTTTGATTTCCCGGTCCACTCTGGAAGCCACTTCCTCCGAGTAATCTCGTTTGGAAGCGAAGTCTTTTCCAAGGAATACTTCCTCGTCGCCGCTGCCAAAGGTCATCGGTCCGAGCTTCTCACTCATACCGTATTTCGTAACCATGGCTTTGGCCACCTGAGAGACCCGTTGTAAATCGTTTTGGGCTCCGGTGCTGATATCATCCAGCTTCAGCTTTTCCGCCACTCGTCCACCCAACAGGTGAATTAAGTGTTCTTCCATCTCGGTCTTTGTGGCGTAGGATTTATCTCCTTCCGGTAAGATCATGGTAAATCCGCCGGCTCTACCTCTGGGTACAATGGTAATTTGATGCACCGGATCGGAACTTGGCAGGCATCTTGCGGCAACCGCATGTCCCGCCTCGTGATAAGCGGTAATTCTACGTTCTTTTTCACTGATTACCCGGCTCTTCTTTTCGATTCCTGCAATCACCTTCGTAATGGCCTCTTCAATGGTGGCCATATCGATTCTTTTTGCCCGGCGTCTTGCAGTAAGTAGCGCCGCTTCATTCATTAGATTCTCTAAATCCGCCGGGGTAAAGCCCGGAGTTCTTCGTGCAAGCACCTTAATATTTACATCATCATCCAAAGGCTTGCCCTTGGAGTGAATGCTGATAATCGCTTCCCGGCCTTTAATATCCGGTAGTCCCACTTCCACTTTTCTATCAAATCGTCCCGGTCGAAGGAGGGCCGGGTCTAAAATATCCGGTCGGTTGGTAGCCGCAACGATAATGATTCCTTCATTGATTCCGAAACCGTCCATCTCTACAAGCAGTTGATTCAGGGTTTGTTCCCGTTCATCATGACCGCCACCGAGGCCGGCTCCTCTTTTACGACCTACCGCATCGATCTCATCGATAAATACGATACAAGGTGAATTTTTCTTCGCCTGTTCAAACAAGTCTCTTACACGGGATGCTCCCACTCCTACAAACATCTCTACAAAGTCGGAACCACTGATGCTATAGAAAGGAACCCCTGCTTCACCGGCAACCGCCTTGGTGATGTAGGTTTTACCTGTACCCGGGGGACCAATCATCAGGACCCCTTTAGGAATTCTTGCTCCCAGTTCAATAAAGCGCTTAGGGGATTTTAAGAAATCCACCAGCTCCGATAATTCTTCCTTCTCTTCGTCCATACCTTCCACATCGTCGAAGGTAACTTTCTGCCGATCTTCTTCCTTTTGCAGTTTGGCTTTGCTTTTTCCGAAGTTCATGACCTTGCTGCCCCCACCTTGGGACTGATTCATGAATACAAACCAGAAAACCACAAATACCAAAATAATTAATATAGTCGGTAACATACTAATAAACCATGGGGTTTCCGCTGGGGGTTCGCCTCCGATGGTTATATCCGATTCATCCATTTTTTCCGTTATAATTTCAGTAAATTTTGCCTCATCAAAGACGTCGGGAATATAGGAGGTGAACTCCTCTTCCTCTCCATTTACCATACGGACTCCATCAACCGAACGTTCCTGGGTATTAATCGATACCACATTGTCGTTCATTAATTCCTGATATAACTCTGAAAACTCTATATCTTCGATCTCTTGTGCTTCCATTCCCCATCTTTGTACTATTAAAAGCAGTACAATGAATATTAAGATATAAAAACTAGCACCACGGAAAAATTTCCTCAACAAAAGTCCTCCTCTCATTCTCCTGTTCATTTAAACACTTTAAATATTTTAACACAAGCCATTTTAAAAAACAACTAGAACCCTTGATTTACTATGAAAATCCTCTCATTTTAATAGCTTGATGGAAAGTATTTGTTGAGTTCTATCCGTAATTTTATATTTCTCACTGATTCGATAACCCACTACCCAAACGATGTCTTTTCCGTCGCAGATCAGGGGAATCAAATCTCTTTCCCGCCGTTCCACTTTGCAGTCGATGAAAAAGTCCTTCAATTTCTTTTTCCCGGAAAGACCCAGGGGCCAGAAACGATCCCCGTCCCGCCGATTTCTTGCGAAAATTGTCTGCCGGAACTGATCAAAGTCAAAATGTTTTTCAAACTTATCCTTGCTGACTTTCGAAACCTCTTCCTTGGGAAACACCCTCAGCTCAAAACTGGCCTTTAAGGCATGTACATAGGTAATGTCATTGACCCGCAGTTCTTCCTTGAAAGGTTCGATCTCCCCTTCCCTTCCTTTGGAAAAGATCAGCTTATCATAACTGACAGCGGCTTCTAAGCCCAGGGGCAAGTGAATCGATTTTCCCGTCTGTTTTTTATCCAACAGTTCCAAAAGGTTTTGTATCTGCTGATAACTGAGGAGTTCTCCTTTACCCAGCAGTTCTTCCCCTGCCCGTCTCAGCATTCGGGCTTTCAGCGCCGGATGTTGTTTTTCCAATGCGGTAATTGAAAAAGAGACCTGATCTTTTTTCTCAAAGTGCACCAGGTCCTTATACATGACCTTTGCTGCCTCTTCGATGTAATCAAAATCTTCCTTTAAAATATTGGCGGTTTTCACCAGGCTTGTCAACACGGAAGGGTTGTAGTTTTCCTCCAGATAGGGAATAAGTTCCCGTCGAATTTTGTTTCGATGGTAAATACTCGTCAGATTGGTTTCATCAATGCGGGGGATTAGATTATGTCTGTTGCAGTATGCTTCGATGTCCTCCCGGTGCACATCCAGTAGCGGACGAATCACCCGGTCCCTTTGATATTGAATGGCTGTCAGCCCTTGCATGCCCGAGCCCCTAAGTAGCCTCATGAGCACGGTTTCTGCCTGATCGTTATAATTGTGGGCCACTGCAATTTTATTGGCATCCACTTTATTCAGTACTTCGTCGAAAAACTCATAGCGAAGCATACGACCGGCCTGTTCCGAGGTTAGCTGATGCTCTTTTCCATAGGCTTCCACATCCGCACTTTTGATAAAGCAGATAATATTTAAATCCTCACAGAGATTGAGTACATACCGGGCATCCATCTGGGCTTCGATTCCCCGGATGTTATGATTGAGATGGGCCCCGTAGAGTTCAATTCCCAGTCGGGATTTCAGACTATGAAGCAGGTGGAGCAGACATACCGAATCCGGCCCACCGGAAACCGCTACCACAATTTTATCCCCGGATTGAATCAGCTGATGTTCCTGCACCGTATTTAATAATTGTTTTACGATTACCTCTTCGCTTACTTCGTTGTTTTGCATTAAATCTCCTCGCTTTACTAGATATCCTTCCCACTATAATAACATAAGATTGACGGATAACCTATTACATATTTTCGCTTCCCGAAATTTTGAGTATCCCAGGGTTTGGATCCGTAAAGTTTTTTTCTTCAAACCCCGATTTCCCGCTTTATTTTTCCAAAAAATCCATAGCTATTTTAGCATACAGGGCGGAAACCCTGCCTAATTGCGCTTCGTCAATATCAAAATGGGGATTGTGCAGATTATACACCAAGCCCTGCTCCTCATTATAGTTTCCGATTCTTAAAAAGGTTCCCGGAACTTTTTCCAGGTAAAAGGCGAAATCTTCTCCCGCCATGGATGGTTTATCTCCCTGTATTACCTTTTCTTTTCCCAAAAGCTCCGCCGCAGCCTTTGATGCAAACTGTGTAAAGTCTTTATCATTGATGGTTGCCGGATAAAGATGGGTTATATCCAGGGAATAGGTCGCCCCATAATAGCTTGTAATGTTTTCAACGATCTTCTCGATTTTTTCGGGAAGATCCAACCGCAAATCGTTATTAAGGGTCCTGATGGTCCCCTTAAGACTGGCCCTCTCCGGCATAACATTGTAGGTTTCCCCTGCCTGAAAGGAGCAAATGGAAATTACGGAATTCTCTAAGGGATCGATCCCTCTGCTGGTTAGATTTTGAATCCGCTGAAGAATTTCCTGGCCGATTTGAATGGGGTCGATATTTTCATGGGGTCTTGCCGCATGGCCCCCCTTCCCGTAAATTTCCAAGTCCAGAATTCCCGTGGAGGCCATTACCGGGCCCTCTAACACTTCAATGCTTCCCGAGGGGGTATCCGGCCATACATGGCCACCCAGGATTGCATCTACCTTGGGATTTTCCAGAACCCCGGCCTCTATCATGGGTTTTGCGCCTCCCATACTCTCCTCCGCCGGTTGGAAGATAAACTTCACATTCCCCTTTAAGCGGGATTGGTATTTTTTTAGTATTTTAGCCGCTCCGATCACGTAAGTCATATGGGCATCATGGCCGCAGGCATGCATTTTCCCGGGGGCTTTTGAACGATAGGGCGGATGACTGATCTCCTGTAGGGGAAGGGCGTCCATATCTCCCCGAAGGGCAATGGTTTTTCCCGGCTCCCCGCCTTTTAGCAGTGCCACCACACCGGTTTTTGCAACTCCGCTTGTAACTTCCAGACCCAGGTCCTTTAAGACGTCGGCAATGGTCTTAGCGGTATTTTCCTCTTCATATCCCAATTCAGGATATTGATGAAACTGTCTACGCAATTGTATTAATTCCTCTTTTATTTCCTGTCCCAACTCCAACCAGGGTATATTCATATGTATTCTCCTCCAATAGTTTTATCGTTTTTTTCATTTAAAGATTCGGTTTATCCTTCTTTGGCATTCGAAGCTTTAATGCAAAATAAAAAGTGCTTCCCTTGCCCAGTTCACTCTCCACCCAGATTTTCCCCTTCATCAGATCCACCATGCTTTTGGCAATCGTAAGGCCCAGACCGGTGCCCCCATACCTTCGGTTAAAGTCCCCTTCAATTTGTGTAAAGGGTTTAAATATTCTTTGGGACATTTCTCTGGTAATTCCGATACCGCTGTCTTTAACGGAAAACAATATTTCCGAATGGTGCTTCGTGGTTTTTCTAAGCCCTACCGTAACCCGGATTTTCCCCTCCGACGTAAATTTCAGGGCGTTGCTTAACAGGTTTTCAATGATTTTTTTAATTTTCTCACGATCCCCAGTGACAAGGGTGGGAAGGTTATTATCAATTTGCAGTTCCATCGGGAGTCCCTTTTTTTCCCCTCGATGTCGGTAGATTTCCACGGTTTCTGTCAAAAGCTCATGAATATTAAACCGGATGTTTTCCAGCTTCACATTTTTGGTTTCAATTTCCGATAAATCCAACACATCCCGGATGATTCCCGATAGATCCTTTGAAGAACGTTCAATTTCCTCCAGGTATTCCCGTTGCTCTTCATCCAAATCCGTCTCTTTTAGAAGATACAAAAATCCCAAAATCCCGTTCATGGGAGTGTTAATCTCATGGTTTATATTGGCTAAAAATTGGCTTTTCATGTTGTTTGCCAATTGCGCCTGCATTGCTAAGCGGTTGGAGGCTTTTATGGCTTTTTCCAGTTTTTTATTAATGTATTCCAGCTCCACCTGGGTCCGTAACAGCTCGTCCTCTTTTTTTCTTTTTTCCGTAATGTCATACCCGATCCCCCGGTATTCAACAACTCTTTTATCGGCCCCGAGTTCAGGATACTCTGTAAGATCCAGGGTTTTTATATTGCTGTTTTTATCATAAATTTCAATCACATAGATCTTTTTTCCATTACCGGGACTTTCGTTGATGTTGGACTGCAATCGACACAGGTCCATTTTTTTATTTGCGGGATTATTGGTAAGGAGCTCCTTAAACTGCCCAATAAATTCCTCACTGGTAAATCCTAAGATATTCTTTATGGATGCACTCATATAACTAAAATTGCCGTCGGGCTTTCGGGAATAAAAAATATAATCCTCCCCGAAATTTTCAACAATTTGATGTATTTTTTCTTCACTTTTCCAATGTTCCTCAGTACTCATGTTGATTCCTCCATCGTCAAGATATACTGTGTAGGTTTCTACCCGATTTATCACTTTTAAAACCCATAATATCAAAACTGATAAAAACTGCAGAGATTTCCATCTTTGCAGTTTTCTTAATTGAGGTACTATGGGAGTTTTAGGAAAGACTCATGCCTTCATTACTTTTTTCTTAGAACTCTACGTAATACTTTTCCAAGCAGCAACTGATTGTACTTTACCACGGGATAAAGGTCCTTCCAATCGAAAATGGCCGGTGCCTTAGGTCGCATCAGGGAACGCAGAACTCCGGTAACGGTACGCTTCCCGGACTTTAGGTACTGCCTAATCGCCCACAGATCTTCGTACAGATACCAAAATACCCGATTTTTTGTTTCCCGGACTTCTTTGTCCGGGAGGGGATTTCCCGTTAAGTCCCGATAAAGTATATAAGGAATGTTTAGCCCGATTTTCTCCAGCAGGGTATTAAAGTTTACGATTCGAACGTTTATTTCCATCAGATAATACTGTCCGTTTTTTTCATCCTTTTTAAATTCTAATTCTGCAAAACCTCTAAATCCGATACTCTCCAGAATTTTTTTCCCATAATCAAATATTTCTTCATTATAGTAGTGCTCCGTATACACCGAGGCCCCATAGTCATTGGGATACAGTCTCAGTAGATGAAAACTGCTGCAATGACTTACCTTTCCCTTTGAATTTACATACGCGTCAAAGGTATACTTATTGGTATCGGGTCCTTCAATAATTCTTTGCACCACCACACTCAACTCTTTATCTTTTGCTTTTTCTACAGCTTCGATCAGCTCTTTTTCATTGTGAACCTTAAAGAGCTTTTTTCGAAAGGTTTTTACAAAACTGTGGGAGTCTACGGGTTTTACCACACAGGGATAGCCCAGCTCTTTTTCAACTTTCTCATAAAGATTCTCCTCTGTAAGTTCAAAGGTTTCAGGAACCAGAATGCCTCTTTCCTTCATCATGGCATACAAGCGGTCTTTATCCACAATGGCACTTAAATACCCCTGGGCCAGATCCGGCAACAAAAAAACGGTCTTTAGCCGATCCCAGTACCGGTCCACGATTTCCACATAGGGGTCCGCCGTGGGGATCAGCACCGGAGGCTTCTCTTGTTTTTTCCCATATTCCATTAAATACTCCACAAATCCTTCCGGATCCTCTTTATAATAAGGGGGGATCAGGGACTTGGAAACATATTTGGAATAGGATCCATAGGCCTCTTTTTTGTTATAATCCGCCACAATCACCGGGACGTTCATTTTCCCTAAGCACCGAATGGTGCTGAGTCCGATATAATAGTTTGAGCCTAATACCAGGGCTTGATGTTTTTCCATCTTACTTCTCAATCCCGGTTCTGGATTTTACCCCTTTTTGATAATAATGCTTGATTTCTTTCATCTCCGTTACCAGGTCCGCCGCCTCAATGATTTCATCCTTCGCATATCGTCCCGTGATAATCAGTTCAACCTTTTCGTGTTTACTTTTAATAATGTCCAACACTTCCTCCAAAGAAAACAAATCATAATGCAGGGCAATATTTACCTCGTCCATAATCACGACGTCGTATTTTCCGCTTTTGATAATTCCCGCCATCTTTCGAAGACCCCGTTTTGCAATTTCCACGTCTTCCTTTTTCGGGGTGTTGCAAATAAAGCAGTCCCGGCCGAATTGTTCCATTCGAAATCCCGGTAGATAGTCCATGGCTTTTAACTCACTGTAATCCATGCCTTTAACGAACTGTCCCATAAATACCTTTTTTCCTGCACAAACCGCTCTTAAGGCAAGACCTAAAGCCGCCGTGGTTTTTCCCTTACCGTCTCCGGTGTAAACCTGTACATATCCCTTCTCCTCCATTTTAAAACTCCTCTCTGTTTTTTCTTTACTATATCATATTTTATCGGCTCTTTGAACAATTTTAAACCCCAATATGAAAAGCTTTAAAAGTTTTAAAAGTTTTTCGCGTCACCAAATATTTATTGGGTATACATATAAAAAGTTAATGAATTGCCGCAACAAAATCTTTAAAGCGAAAGGAGCATCACGATGATGAAACCTAATAAAGAAGAGAATCCGAAAAAAGTACTGGTAAAATGCGAAGCAAAGGGCGGTAAGGAAATTACCCGGGAAGAATGCGAATATTTAAATCAAAAAGATAAGGCAAGAGAAAAAGATCGGGAAAAACCGCCGGAAAGATCTGCAGGACGAGACGCCGGAAGTAAACTTTGCATCAACTGCGATGTTTATCCTCCCTTTAATAAAATGTAGACGGTAATCTTTTTACTCCTCCCTAAAAAAGCGTGTCCCTTTTTATCAGGACACGCTTTTTTTACATTCTTTTCATTCATTTCTGCTCTAATTCTGCTTTACTGTTTATCCTCTATTACACCAATTTTCTTTTGACGATTTCGTCCACCACAAAGGAAGCTACATCCTCGGCATAGGAACCGGTTCCGAAGCCGGCGTCATAACCCAGCTCTTTGGCCAGCTCATGATTGATCCTCGGTCCGCCGCAAACCACGACCATTTTCTCCCGCAGGCCTTCCGCCTCCAGAAGCTCAATCAGCTCGGTTAAGTTGGGAATATGCACATCCTTTTGGGTAACCACCTGGGATACCAGAATGCCATCGGCACCTAGCTCTACGGCCTTTGCCACCAATTCCTCATTGGGCACCTGGGAACCCATATTTACCGCTTCAATTCCCTTATACCGCTCCAATCCGTAGTGACCGTCAAAGCCCTTCATATTCATAATCGCGTCAATTCCCACGGTATGGGCATCGGAACCGGTACAGGCTCCGATGATGGTAATATCCCGTTTGATTTTTTCTTCGATAAAGGCTTCCACTTCCTTTTTCGACATGGTCTCCACATCCACCTTAGGAACTTCAATGCCGGTATAATCAATGGATGCCGCACACCGTCCATATATGACAAAGAATGAAAATCCGGGACCCATGCTTTTCATACTTACCACACTGGGATCCTCCAACCCCATTTTCATGGCAAGGCGCCTCGCCGCCTCTTTCGCTTCTTCATCGGCTGACACCGGCAGGGTAAAACTCATCTGCACCATGCCGTCATTTAACGTATCCCCATAGGGCTTCACCTTTGTTAGATCCACTTTTTCCAATGCCATTTTACGCACCTCCCTGCAACATTAAATCCACGAAGGGATTGTAATACCCGGAATCTTTTTTCGTAACCCCGTCCAATCCTTTGCCTCCGGTTCGCATTCTTTTAACCCCACCGAACTTGCCTTCCTCAATGGTTTTAAAAATCCCGTTTCGCTGAATTTCAATTAACAGATCGTGGGCGTTGTTTAACACGTCCTTGGCACGGCTTTGAATAATTCCGTCTTCCTTATAGGAAATTTCCGAGCCTAAGTCCCGGCAATTGTTGAAAATATACTTGGCATTTTCTATAGCCAGTGCCCGGTCCTGAATATGGGGGGTGTGAATGGCTTCCGTCATCATACCCAGCAGCTGCACCCCTTGATTGGTCCAGATGGAAATCATATTAAACATCGCATCCTGAATGTGCCCCTTAAAGATGTCTCCGGTCTTAAACTTTGTGGGAGGCATATATTTTAGCGGCGCCTTCGGGAAGATTTCCCTGGCCATCTGGGCCTGGGCAAGCTCCCATAAAAAGCCGTTTTTAAGATCGGGACGCATTTCAAAGGCATGTCCGAGACCCATCTGCTCTTCGGGAAGACCGGCCTTTTTCGCAAACTGCTCATTAATAAACTGAGAGGCCAGTACCGTATGGGCTTCCTCCACCGCATCCGCCGTGGTCAGGTAGTTATCCTCTCCGGTATTGATCATGATCCCGGCGTAACCGTTAATAATTCGTGAGAAATACTGGTCCACCAAGGTTCGTTGCATATTGATATCCCGAAATAAAATACCGTACAATGCGTCATTAAGCATAACGTCCAAACGCTCCAAGGCTCCCATGGCTGCAATTTCCGGCATACAGAGTCCGGAACAATAGTTGCATAGATGAATGTATTTTCCTACTTCCGCCCCTACTTCGTCCAGGGCTTCCCGCATGATCCGGAAGTTTTCCTGGGTTGCATAAGTGCCTCCAAAGCCTTCCGTAGTCGGTCCGTAGGGCACATAATCCAGTAAGCTTTGGGCCGTACTACGAATTACCGCAATAATATCGGCTCCCTGTCTTGCCGCCGACTTCGCTTGCATGGCATCCTCATAAATATTCCCCGTCGCCACAATTACATACAAATAGGGCTTTTCCCCGTCTCCGATGTTTTTCATATCGTGGTCTCTTCGTTCCCGGTTCTTTTGAATTACCCCAACCGTATCCTTGGCCACTTCATCAACGGCCCGGTAAATATCCTTTTCATCATTGATAGGGGTTTTCGTAAGATCCAGCTCACCCCCGGCCACGGCTTCCGCAATTTCCTGGGGACTTTTCTTAAGACCCACCATGGCATTTCCGATCCAAAAAGAGGCTCCTTTTCCCAATCCGCCCCCCTGCTTGATGTTTTCTATCACAACATTGGGAAGCGGGGTATCCATGTCATCCACGCCGTCAATTCCCAGGAGTCTTGCAACGGTTCTTTCCACCGTAACCGTGGTGTGTTCATCGATAAAATACTGTACATCATCGGCAATGGTTTTTGCTGCCTGCCGGGCCTCCTGAATGATTTTTTCGTCTAAATTCAACTTACTCTCCATTATTCACCCTCCTTGTTCTCTTTACTTCTAGGTGGTTCATGATTCTCTATTTCCATAATTTCTTCCGCCCTTGATAAAATATCTTCTCTCAGTCCCATAAGCCTTGCAATCATAATCGCTTCCTTGGGAACTTCTTCTTCCGGGTCCCGCTCCTCTAATCGATAATCCATATACTTTTCCAATACGCCGATCCCCTGCCCCGCAAGTTCCAGCTCTTTTTTCAGTTTATCGGGATCCATATTTCTAAGGCCCACCACCTGCAAATGTCGAAGATCCTTTATTCCACTGAGTCCGTCAAAATGCGTGGTGACCACGGAGATGCCTTCCAGGGTTGTGAAGTGCTCAATGACCCCCCGGGAAATGGCGTAGCCCTCTTTGGGATTGGTTCCCCGGGCCAGTTCATCGATTAAAACCAGGCCATGCTCCTTTTTTTCATCGGTGATTTTTTTCAGATGATAGATCTCCCCTCCAAAGGTGGAAAGACCCTTTTCCTGGGACTGTTCATCTCCCGAGGAAAAATAGATAAAGGATACCGGTCCGATGGTGGCCTCCCTTGCGGGAACGTACAGTCCCAGCTGAGCCATGGAGGTAATCAGGGCAATCAGCTTTAAGGTGATGGTTTTTCCGCCCATATTGGCTCCGGTGATTAAGGTCACCCCTTTTTCCAGGGTCACATCTATGGGGATATAGGCCTTTCCTTCCTTTCGAAGGCGCTGTTCCACAAGACTGTGTCTGCCTTCCCGGATTTTGATGTAGGGGTCCTTTACAATTCGAGGTTCCACCCCGTGAATCTCATCACCGAGAAGAATCTTCCCGATACTAAAGTCCAACTCTCCTAAAATTTGAATGTTTTTTTGTATTTCATCATTAAAATCCCGAACCCGCTGGGATAGTTTCACCCGAATGCCATACTCCTCTTCCTCTTCCCGGATTTTGAGGTTTTGCATCTTTTCCCGAAGATCCTTCATTTCCTCCGTGGGGCTTACTTTAAAAACATAGCTTTTAAAGGTTTCCGATAAGAAGAATACCAAACGGCTTTCCTTCAGGGAGGCTATGGCTTCTTTTTTTTCCTTGGGCACCAGTATTTCATTGTTCAACTTCGGTTTAAGCCCCGTGGTTTCATAAATTTCCCGTCGTAATTTTTTATCCGCTTCCATGATTTTTCCGTCTATGGTTCTTTTTTCTTCCCGGATATTCCATAAGGCCTCGGAGTAACTGTCATATATATAGAAGGTTTTGACTCGGCTTTTATCGGGATCCAGGGCTCTAATCAACGGAGCTACCGAGGCAAGGGCAAACTTCTCCAAAGCCACCTCGGGATGCTGCATGAAAAAATCTCGTAATTCTTCCATGACCATAATTTGATTTTTTATCTCAAAAAACTCCACTTCATTTAACACTTCGTTTTTCATTACCCGCTCCAGGGAGCCTTTGATGTCTTTGATCTCCGATAGATAGCCCTTTAAGTTCCACAAAAAGTAATCACTGCTTTTTAAGCCCTTTCTGAATTTCCGAAGTTCCTCAAAGGATCTACGCAAGGCCTGCACCTGGGATGTACCGTAGGGCACCAGTTTTGATTTCAGTTCCTTGCCGTAGTCGGTCTGGGTCGGAACCCAGTCCAGAATTTCCCTAAGTCCGATCTCCTGAAAGGTTTTTTTATCCATAAAGCGCATCATGGAAATCATCTCCTTCCAACATGACATCAATTACCGGTAAGCCTAAGGCATTTTTCATCTTTCGCAAAAATTCCAATGCGGGAAACTCATAACCTTGAGGTGCATAGGGGTTGATGGATACAGCCAGCACATGTAAGGGCTCTAAGGTTTGAATTTGAACCCCCCGCTTTTTAAAGCGGATCCAGTCTTCCCGGGGGATAAAAATCTTCGTCCCATCCTGCACCACAAACTTCACCTCTTTATAATAGGGCGTTACCGCAATTAAATCCTCTATGGTTTTTTTCACTAAGGATCCGGAGAAAATAATGTAGCGGCTGTTTTCCGTTAATGCACTTCCGATAATTCTGCCCGCACTTAAGGCGGTTTTAAGCGGGAGTTTTCTTACCCCATCCCCTTGATCCACTATACCGACACAGCTTTCTTGAATTACTTCCTTTGCAAAGCTCCGTACTTTTTCCTCTTGTACCGCCCTAAGGCCGAACAGTTCAATTTGATAGGCGGTCTCTTCAATTACCCGGTCCATACTTCTGCTGACCACGGCTCCCGTAGCTAATATGGTAGCTTCGGTTACCCCGGGGGATGCGGAGGTTTTTCGGTTAATCGCACCGTCCACCACCACGATATCCGCTCCGTAGATCAGCATTTTCTTGGCTACTTCCCGAATTTCTTCGTTATTCCCCGGCCCCGCCAGCTCCACCAGTCCGTTTTCCTTCACCCGGCAAATCACCACGGGACCCATGGTGGTACGGTAATCGGTCACCTCAAGGATTTCCAGCCGGGCATCACTGTTTAGAAGGATGTCTTGGGCCGTGGCCACGATGGTTCCCTCCATCACATGGATAACCGGTTTATCGGTCTTTGTGACAAGGTCTTCCCGTTCCCCATCCCGACCGATGGAGGTCAGGCCGAGGCTGATGTAGCGCTCATAGGCCTCTTCGATGATTTTATTCAACACCACGGTTTTTCCCGCATTTTTTCCCATGCCAACCACGGATACGATTCGATATTTTCCATAGATCAGATCAACAAAACCCAAGACGACACCTCCTCTCTTTTGTAATATCCGTCCTTATCTTTTTATCTATTGCGGTGTTTTATTTCTTACTTCGTTTTACTCCGCTTTGATTTGCTCACTGCTTTATTTTTTGCGCCGTTTTACTGTCTGCTTTGATTTGCTAGCAGATTTGCTTTATTTCTTGCTTCGTTGCATTCGTTTAAGTTGAGCCGGCTCCAGAGCAATTCTTCTTCCCTGCATTAAGGAAGCTACTCCGTCCAGATCCCATTTCTTCTCACCCTTGCAGACTTCGCATTGGCAATCCTCTTCATAATGAGTGGGCTCTGTATACGTGGTAATAACCCCTTCATAGTTTCGAAGAATTACTTTATGGGGTGACTGTGAAATCATATAGCTTGGCATTACCGGAATTTTACCTCCGCCTCCGGGAGCGTCCACCACGAAGGTTGGTACCGCATATCCGGAAGTATGACCCCGAAGTCCTTCAATAATTTCCAGTCCCTTGGATACGGGAGTTCTAAAATGTTCAATTCCCATGGATAAATCACACTGATATATATAATAGGGTCGTACTCTGTTTTTAACCAGATTATGCACAAGATCTCTCATTACATGAACACAATCATTAATTCCCCGAAGAAGTACCGATTGATTTCCAAGAGGGATTCCCGCATTGGCCAGCAGACTTAAGGCTTCCTTTGCCTCGGGGGTAATTTCTTTGGAATGATTAAAGTGGGTATTTAACCAGATGGGATGATACTTCTTCAGCATTTCCACCAGGGCCGGAGTAATCCGCTGGGGCATTACCACAGGGGTTCTCGATCCCAGACGAATGATCTCCACATGTTCAATTTCTCGAAGTTTCGAGATAATATATTCTAACCGTTGATCCGATACCAATAGACAGTCCCCTCCGGAAAGCAGCACGTCCCGAACTTCAGGGGTGTTTCGAATATACTCGATAGCCTGATCAATCCGATCCACCGGCTGCTCCTGATCCTGCTGTCCGGCAAAGCGTCTTCGGGTACAGTGTCTACAATACATGGAACACATATCTGTAATCAAAAGAAGCACCCGGTCCGGATAACGGTGAGTAAGTCCCGGAACCGGAGAGTCCACGTCTTCACTTAAGGGATCCTCCATGTCCGCTTCACCCTTTTCCAGCTCTAATCCGCTGGGGATTGCCTGCAGCCTTACGGGACAGTTCGGATCATCCCGATCCATCAGTGCCGCATAGTAAGGTGTAATTCCCATACGCAAGGTTCCCAGGATATCATTGACGCCCTTTTCTTCCTGCTCCGTTAAATTCACGACTTTCTTTAAGTCCTCAAGGGTTGTAATCCGATTTTTCACTTGCCATTTCCAGTCTTTCCATTGCTCATCCGTAACGTCTTTCCATAACTCTATATCATTATAGTGTCTCATTTTATAATACACTCCTTTTTTTAGTTAGCTCGAATCTTCCCACTTATGGTGTAGTATTCCTTCTTTAAAACTGGGCAATTTCACACTACATGTTTTTGTGCTACGCTATCTCACACTGCGCTATTTTACAATGATGCAATTCTGCATAGTCAAATTTATAGTATACCTTTTACAGTACGCTCTTTAACACTGCGCAATTTAGCGTGCACTTTTGCTGCAGACCTTTCGCTATATATGTTTCAGACTCTTAGCTATATAGCTCCTGGTACACCTTCTTCAACTCCGGACTTTCCCGAAGTATTTGCATAGATATTTCCGCATGGCCTTTGGTGTAACCGTTTCCAATGATCATGGTGGTATCTCTTCCAACCCCTTCCGCTCCTAATGCGGCTTTGGTAAAGTTGGTGGCCATAGAGAAGAAATATACCAATCCGTCGGTTTTAGCCGCGAGGATACTGGCCATTTCCGTGTTGTTTACATTTACGCAGTTAATGACCACATCCGCCATTTCTCCGTTGGTAACCTGGGAAATTTGATCCCGAACCCCTAAGGCGTCGGTTGCATCTACGGCCAGATACTCATCGGCCAAATTTAGACTTTTTGGTCTTTGAAGGGATTTTTCACTATGACTTAAACAAATAACTTTTCCTGTAACGCCGGCACGCTTTTTCGCTTCATGAAGGCATAGCATTCCCGACTTTCCGGCTCCTCCAATGACTGCCACCGTATGTCCCGGTTGTACAAGCTTCGCGGTTTGCGCCGGTGCACCGGCAACGTCCAATACGGATAACGCTAGATTTTGCGGCAGATCTTTGGGCAGGACTGCATAAATTCCGGATTCAAATAAAATGGCTTTTCCGGTAATATCCACCTGATCAATGTCGATTCGAACCTCATGAATTTCATCAATGACCAAGGGGGTCAGGGATAGGGATACCAGGGTTGCAATCTTATCCCCCTCCTGAAGCTCGATCTTTCCTTTTAGTGCGGAACCGATTTTTTCCACGGTACCGATTAGCATACCTCCGGAGCCGGTCACGGGATTTTGATGCTTTCCTCTTTCCGCCACAATGCCCTTCATGATTTCCTTAATTTTCTCCACGTCGCCCCCAGCCTCTTCCTTGATCTGGGTAAAGCTGGCAGAGTCCACATTTAAGGTCTCCACATTGATTCTGATTTCATTGTCGTAAATCTCCATATTGTTATCAATCTTGGTTGCCGGTTGGGGCAGCACCCCTTTTGGTTCCAGTACTCTGTGGGTTCCCAGGGAACATCCTTTTTTCTCCATAATAAGCCTCCTTTAATTTTTTCTTCTTGTATGATTATCATCTTTCACGTTTCGGCATTTCGTCCATCCCTATTCTTATTTGCAATTTCTATGCCAAGTTTGTAACAATCTTTTGTCTTTGTCACTTCATCCTATTTATTCGATTCTGTTGTTGAAAAATAGCGTTCATGTTTCCATATTCTTTTCCACCGGCAAAATAAGAATTGTTTTTTTCTGCGGATTATCCGGAGAATCAAAAATAACCGCCCATTATTCAGCGGTTATTTGATATTTTTTGATCTTATATTGTAGGGTTTGTCTTGGAACTCGCAGTAATTGCGCGGCTTTTGTAACGTTTCCTCCGCTTTCCTTTAAGGCGTCCTGAATAAACTGTTTCTCCCAATTCTGCATGCTTTTTTGAAGGGAAAAATCATAAAAATCCTTACGCTGATCTTCCACGGCGAATAAGGCTAAATGGCTGGGTAAATCCTCCTCTGTAACGTAGCTTCCATCGATCATGTTCATGGCACCCTCAAGAATGTTTTCCAACTCCCGAATGTTACCCGGCCAATGGTACTGATAAAAGGTTTGCAGTACGCCCTTTGTTACACCCTTCACATTTTTGTCCAGCCGTCGGTTGAATTTTTGAATGAAATACTGTACCAGGCCCTTGATATCTTCTTTTCTTTCCACTAAATTCGGAGCTCGAAAGGATACCACACTTAATCGGTAAAATAAATCATCCCGAATCTTTCGCTCTTTCATTGCATGGTAGGGGTCCATATTCATGGCCGCAATGATCCGCACATCCACTTTTCGGGTTTTGATATCCCCCACCCGTCGAATTCTTCCCTCTTCCAATACCCGAAGAAGCTTTGCCTGAAGTTCGATGGGCATGGAGTTGATCTCATCCAGGAATAAAGTGCCTCCGTCTGCCAACTCAAAAAGACCGGGGCGATTGTCCGCATCGGTAAAGCTTCCCTTTACGGTTCCAAATAAAATGCTTTCTAACAGGGATCCGGGTATGGCTGCACAGTTTTGGGCAACAAAGGGTTTCTCCCGCCGTTTGCTGGCATTATGAATGGCTTGTACGATCAGCTCTTTTCCGGTTCCCGTGTTTCCATAAACGATCACGGAAGAATCATTTTCTGCGGCTTTCATGGCTTTTCGCTTTAACTCCGTAATTTCCTCTGTACTGCCGATAATATCATTAAAGGTATATCGGGCGGTTCCCCGCTTTTCCTCTAGGTTTTTCGGTTCTTCATAATACAACTCTTTTTGAAGATCCACTAACTGCTCGGAAAGGGCCCGGACCTTGGTTATATCCCTGGAAATTTCAATAGCTCCCTTCACATAACCTTTTTCTATAATGGGAATGGAAGTGTTGATGGTGGTAATTTTGTTGCCTTTGAAATTCAAAAACTCCTGTTTGACATCGTATATGGACTCGCCGGTACGAAGTACTTGAAGCAGCGTACTGGTTTTGTCCGTCAGGGACGGGTAGACACTGAGAATATGTTTTCCCGTGACCTCTTCCCGATCAATATCCTCCATTACTAAGGCTACATCATTGGAGTATAGGATCTTCCCCCGATTATCAATGATTTGAACCCCTTCATCAATATTATTCAATATGGTATCCACGGTTTCCTTGGTAAAATAATTGTCCATTTAATCACCGCCTATTTTTCAGCATATTTCGACTCATTTCGCCCATTTTTCAGCAAGTCATATTATGTATTATTGAAAAATACAAGGTTTCCTTCTTTCATTATAACACAATCCAAAATTGATTAAAGAATTTTCGATAAATTTCTAACACGACCCACTAAAATAATCCCCTCAAAGTTTATGAGGGGATTATGTTTGTGCTCCATTTCTTTTTACCTTTTAGCCGCTACCGTCTCTACTGCCATCCCACGGCTTTTCCCATAAAAAGAATGCTGTCGGCCTCATCATTGGCAATCACAAAGAGAAAGGGCCGGTTCGCAATAAAGCTTAGGGGATCCATAGCAGCGGATTCTTCCATTTCCACCACGGTGACCGCCGCCGCTTCACTGCCCTGTTCATTTACTTCTATGACCGCTTTATGAAGTACTTCTTCGATGAAAATTCCCGGTCGGATTCCGTCAAAGTCGGCATTCATATCAAAAGCCTCACTCATCCCCAGACCGATCAAGGCCTCTTTTAGGGATTTGATCCCGTATTCCATTTCAAATCTCGGGATCTGCAGCTCTACATCCGGAGTCGCGGAAATACTCTCCTTTATATCCTGCCATTTATGATTATCCACCCCTTGCAGAAACTCGTTAATATCCGTCTCCTCATCGGGTAAAATCACATACATGGCGGTGTTCTCATTTTCTCCATAGGGCAATCGAACACTTTTATAGTCTTCTCCTTCCCCGTACTCCACTTCGCCACTGCGCTTCATCATCATGATATTTTGCGTCTCTCCCGCAAGGGACGTAAAGGCTTCTTCAGCGCTTTGCTCCTCATCAAAGGTTTCGGACCAGTCACCGTTAAAGTAGATGGCATTGATCAAATACATGATCACATTCCCGGGAATCGGGCCCTCCAGCATCTCTTCAATTTTTCCCTCCGTGGCCTCCTCAATCCAGCCGTTAATCTGGTCCGCCGCCCCATCATCGGAAAAATCCGTCTCTTCCACCAAGGCATGGAAAACCTCTTCATTCACCCTTAAAAATTCTTCTTCAATGGCCTCTCCTTCCCGGTACCAAATGGAGTTGGCAATGTTCAGTTCAATATCCGGATCCAGAGCCACCAGATAGGTTAAAAACTCTTTGTAACTTTCCCTAAGCACTTCATCTTCCAGTCCGGCGTAGCCTAACACTTCAGCCATTTCTTCCTTCGTCCCTTCCTCCGCCCCCTGATAGGTCATGGAAAGTGCCGTGGAAATACTAATGGGGGAGATGAAGATATTTTCTTCCCCGTCCTCTTCATTTAATGCCTTCAAAATATCCCAGGCAAACCCGTTATTTCCTTCGATAAATTCTCCATCCACTTTACTTGCGTCATATTCATGGGCCGCCTCTCCACCCGGCGCAAGACTGCATCCCACCAGGGTCACAATCAAAGCCAGGATGGTTCCGATGAAAACGATTTTTTTCATGATTTTTTCTCCTTTCAACTTTTCGACTTACTTATAAGACGTTTCCCAAGCTTTACCGGTTCCCGGAAAGGTCCGCCCCGGTAAATAAATATCAATTAAAAAATAAAATCCGATAGGATTACAATAAAAAATATAAAATCCGTTACAATTCCATAAAAAAATGATACAATAATAAAGGATTTGAAAAAATTTAAATCATTCTTTTACATACTTATTATGTAGATGCAGAATATTTTAGGAGGCAGGATCATGTCATTTTTGGAAGCGGTTATACTCGGAATTGTTCAAGGAATTGCAGAATTTTTACCCATCAGCAGTTCCGGTCATTTAGCCTTAACCCAGCTTTTGCTGGGAACCCCGGAGGATCAGATCTTCTTTCTGTCCGTAATGCTGCATATCGGGACCATTTTTTCCGTACTCCTGGTTTACTGGACGGATCTATACAATATCACCCTGGAATTTTTGAAGATGTGTTGGGACGGTATTCGTGGAAAAGGACTGGGTTTAGACAATGTTTATCGGAAATTGGGATTATTGATTATCGTCGGTAGCATTCCCACGGCGTTAATGGGTATTTTTCTTAAGGATATATTCTCCGAGGTCTATACCTCTCAACGGGTCATCGGATTGGCACTGATTGCTACAGGAACCCTGCTTTGGACCTCGGAAAGAACCCAGAAGTTTAAAGCGAATAAAAAGTCCCTCAAGGAAATGACCTGGTTTAATGCGGTCATTGTAGGAATCTTTCAAGGCCTTGCCATCACCCCCGGGATCTCCCGTGCCGGGGCAACCATCTCGGGAGCCTTGTTCCAGGGAATCAATCGGGAAACCGCCACCCGTTATTCCTTTTTACTTTCTTTCCCCGTTATTGTGGGGGCCAGCTTGATGGAAGCCCTGGATGCTATGACTACCGGCACCGGTGATGTGACCCTACCTATGCTATTAGTGGGGATTTTCACCTCTTTTGTGGCTGGGGTCTTTGCCATTAGAACCTTGATTCGGATGATTTCCAAAGGAAAACTTTATTACTTTTCCTACTACACCTGGATCTTGGGTGCGGGGGCACTTATTTTATCCTTTCTGTAAAACCGATCTCTTCAACTATGGGATACACCAATTTCCCGTTTTTCCGGGTACTCTCCATGATCGCCACGGAGGTTACTTCAATCCTAATTTTTACCCGGCTTAACGCTTCCCGTAAGACGCTCTGATCCGATAAGGACAGTTGCACTTTTCGCCCAAAGGTCATATGGGGTCGAAAAGGGCGACTTTCTTTTGGATAACCGATTTCTTCCAGGGCTGTTTCCATATTTTCCTGAAGTTTTTCCAAGGTTTCCTTTCCTTCTCCAATCCCCAACCAGGGAATGCAGGTGCTCCCTTTTCGGAAGGTCTCAAAGCCTTGCAGGACAAGGCTAAAGGGTCTTTCTTCCTTGGTAACTCTTTCTACCACTTCCTTTATTTCCGGAAGCTTTCCCTCATCGATTTCTCCGATAAATTTTATCGTCAGATGAAAGTTATCCCAATCGGCAAACCGTCCCGCCGCACTTTTTTCCGTCACCTTTTTTTGCACTTTTTTCAGTTCTTTTTTCGTTTCCTCACTAAAGGGTATTCCTATAAAAATTCGCATATGCTCCCTCCTATCCCGGGATTCTTCGAGGAGATCCCTTCGAGGAGATACCTCCTTGGAGATCCCTTCATTGAAATCACTTTTTTGATCTTTACCCCGGAATCATATTGTTAAGCACCTATAAAGATTCCGAAAAAAACTGCTTTCACAAACAAAAGTCCCCCGGAAAATGCACCCGGAGGACTGTTCTTTGTTTATTTCTTTAGTTTATCCCAGCAGTTTTACAAAAATGTTATAGGCTTTTTCAATAATCTCTTCCTGATTGTAGGCTACCTTCTCTGAAAAAACCCGTTGGTTGGCAAATTGATCTTCATAAATCAGTACACACGTAATGGAGCTGTTTACCGCGAAGTACCAGTCAAAAATCTCGGGTTTTTCTTTAATGATCCCCTCTTCCAGGCTTTTATCCACAATCTTTTCATATAGATGAAGGATGGTCTTTTGAATTTCTTCGTTGTTTTTCTCCATCAGTTTATGCAGGGAATCCATGGAAGTATCACTGGATTTACTAAGCATCATAAAGCCCATAAAAATCTGGTGCTTCTTTTTCATCATCGGAAATAAATTTCTCAAAATCCTGCGGTAGCTCTCCTCAAAACTTTGATTTTCATCTAAAATGTTTTCCAGACTTTGCACCCAGGCCTTAATCATATAAGCGATGGTCTCGGAAATCACCTCTTCTTTGCTGTTAAAGTACTCATAAATGGTACCCTTGCCGATATTGGCTTTTTTGGCAATATCTCCGACTTTGATCTGGGCTAATTGATAATTATCCTCTATGAGGCTTAGGGTAGCCTCATAGATCATTTCTCTTTTATTCTTCTCCATCGTTGACACCGTCCTTTATCGAACGATACTCTTTACGATTTAAAATATCATAGAGCACGGGAATCAGAACCAGGGTTAACAGGGTTGCATAGATCAGTCCTCCAACGGCGGTCAGTGCCATGGGCTGTACCATTTCCACGCCTCGACCGATTCCAATGGTTAAGGTGGATAATGCAATCACCGTGGTAAGAGCTGTCATGATGATCGGACGAAGTCTTGTCTGTCCTGCGGTAATAATGGCTTCCCGTTTTTCCATACCCATCTCCCGAAGCTTATTGATATAATCTACGAATACAATCCCATTGTTTACCACAATTCCCGAAAGGATAATCAAACCGAGAAAAGCGATAATACTAACCGGATTTCCCGTAACAATCAGGGCCAGGAATCCTCCGGTAAAGGCTAAGGGAATGGTAAACATCACGATAAAAGGCGATAATAGGGATTGGAACTGGGCTACCATAATAAGGTAGATAAATATCACGCCTAGGCCCAACATCAGGAATAAGTCTCCGAAGGAATCCATAATCAGCTCAATTTCTCCACTCATGTCGATTCGAAATCCTTCCGGCACTTCATAGTCTGCCAGTGCCTCTTCAATCTCATCGCTGACCAGTCCGATGTTGTATCCCTCCGCCAAATCCGCAGATACGGTTACATATCGCTGCTGATTCGAACGGTTGATGGAAGAAAAACCTACGGTCTCTTCAATGCTTGCAATATCCGTAAGCAGAATCTCTTCTCCTTGAGAATTCTCTATCGTAAGTCCTTCCAAATCACTGTACTCAGCACCTTCCAAACCTTCTTCATCGTATACATAAATATCATAGTCATCCACACCCATGGTTAAGGTGGTTGTAACACCTTCTTCTTCCAACAACTCACTAACGACCATATATACTTGGGCTACGGTTAAGCCTTCAGCAATAGCCCCTTCTTTATCTACCATAATACTATACTCCGGAGCACCGTCTTCCACTCCGCTGGAAACGTCCATGGTCCCCTCAACGCCCTCGACGATTTCCCCAATTTCCTGCGCCGTTGTTCTTAGCAGGTCCAAGTCTCTTCCATAAACATTTATCGAGACTGCGCCTCCCGTAAGCATTGCCATATCCGTATTGTCATCATCTACTGTGATTTCCGCATCATATTGCTCCGACAGATCCCGAAGTTCCTGGGCCACTTCCTGGGTAGTCTTGTCAATATCTTCATAAAGGAGTACATACATGGATAGACTCTCTAAGGAGCCCCCACCCATTCCCATCATTCCGAAACCGGTGCCGCCTATAAAAGCACCGACATTTTCCACTTCTTCCATGGCATAGATTTCTTCCATAATTTCATCGGCCTGTACCGTTATCTCTTCAAAGGTGGAACCTTCGGGAAAAGCAACGTCCACCGATAGCTCTCCGGAATCCATCGCCGGGATGAACTCGGTACCTAAGGTGAAGGATCCGTATACACTTCCTACGAACAAGAGAATCGCTAATACAATTACCGCCCATCTTCTTTTCAGGGATGCCTTTAAGACCTTTCCGTATCCTATTTTCACTTTCTCTAAGAGTTTATACTCCTTCGGCTTTCCTTTATCCATAATCTTTGATGAAATCATGGGTACTAAGGTTAAGGAAACCAATAAACTGGCTAGTAAGGAATAGGCAATGGTAAGACCCATATCCGTAAAAATCTGTCTTGCCAAACCATCGGTAAAGAGTATGGGAACAAATACGGAAATTGTGGTTAAAGTGGATGCGGTAATGGCGCCGGCAACCTGCTTTGCTCCATCAATCGCCGCTCTTCTCGAACTTTTCCCTTCGCTTTTCATCCGGTAGATGTTTTCAATTACCACAATGGAATTATCCACCAGCATTCCCACCCCTAAAGCCAGACCGCTCATGGAAATAATATTCAGGGTAACCCCGCTAAAGTACATGGCCACAAAAGCGGATACCAGACTGATCGGTATGGCCAGAGCAATGGTAATGGAGGGTTTTAAATCCTTTAAGAAGATGATCAGAATCAGGATCGCAAGAATTCCTCCGATAATTAAGTTCATGGATATGGAAGAGATTACGATATTTACAATTTCTCCTTGATCCATCAGCGGTACAATGCTGATCTCGGCGTTATCCTCCATAATGTCATCCATCTGTTCCCGAATACTGTCCGCCACCGCAGCGGTGGAATATCCGGTTTGCTTTTGAATATCTAAAATAATGGCGTCTTCCCCGTTCACCTTCGCGTAGGATTCCTCGGTACTGTCAACGACATTAATCTCCGCAACGTCTTCCAGGGAAAAGGCCGGTACCCCTTCCATAATTGAAGGTAGAATAATAAGTTCTTGCAGTTCTTCCAGGTCTTCAATATCGTCTCCGACCCGAACCAGGTAACTCGTATCCTCTTCCACAATATAACCACCGGGAAGATTGAAGTTTTGGCCACTGAGGATCCCCGCAACCATATCCTTCGTGATTTCAATGTCACCGTTTTCCATAGAAGGCATTTCCTCAGGAACTTCTTCTATAGGTCCTTCACCGGGAGCTTCTTCCATTTCACCACCGGGTGCCTCTCCCGTAGTTTCTCCAGGTTCTCCAGGTGCTCCAGGTGCTTCCTCTGGTGTTTGCCCAGGATCTTCTCCCGGTGTTTCCCCAGGTGCTTCAACTCCCGGACTTTCTTCACCCGGTGGCATTTCCTGCCCCGGTATGGCAGCCATTTGCTCTGCAATGGCTTCCTGGATTTCTTCATTCACCGCTGCAATTTTATCTTCCTGTAAAATTACTTCAATTTGAAAATCCCCAAGTCCCGAGGCATTGACCGAAGCTACCCCTTCTATTCGCTCAAGATTGGGAATCACGTCATTCTCGACCACATTCGTCGCCTCCGTAATGGATAAGTCCTCTACGGAAACCGAGGCAACCATAATGGGAAGCATATCGGGATTAATTCTCATAATATTGGAGGAGCCTACATCATCGGGCATCCCTGCGGAGATCATATCCAGATTCTCCCGCATTTCAATAAGAACAGTGTCCATATTCGCTGATTCTTCAAATTCCAGAATTATAATGGACATATGCTCCTGGGATATGGAACTGATGGAACTGATATTGGTCAGGGTCGCCATGGATTGTTCCATGGGTTGGGTAACCGCATTTTCCACCTCTTCGGGACTGGCTCCCATATAAGGGGTGGTTACCACCGTTACCGGTAAATTAATATTGGGTAACAGTTCCAAGTTCATCCCCGTTAGGGATACCGCCCCTAAAATTGCAATTATTACCACCGCTACCACGATGGTGTAAGGCTTTCGTACACTGAATGCTGATAACATATTTTTCACTCCGTTTCTTTTGATTGTTCATTTTGAATGTTTGCTCCGTAAACATATCACTGAAATGTGAACTCATTGTGAACGATTAATAATTTTTTTCAATAAGAACTGACTGGTCGGTCAGTTTTTAAATTATACAGTGCTTTCCTTTAGATGTCAACAACCTAGGCGATGTTGATTGCAAACCTTATCTTCGGTTCCTGATTTAACTCCCGTAATTATTCGATATTTACGATACTTAAAAAGCCCCTATTGCCAATGGCAATAGGAGCTTTTTAAGTATGTGCAACCGGCTGTCATATCCTCTTTTACAAAAGAAATTAGACCCTTGGCTTTGCGTCCTTACCTTTCGATAAGTTTGCCCAGTGAAACATATGTGCATTATATAATGCCGAGTTACTTTACATAACTCATATTCATTATATAAGAATATAAGACTTTTGTCCAGTTTTTGCTTCCATTTTTTTCATCTAACCCTTCGTTTTTTTCCTTCGACTGCGCCAGCCGGTTAAAGCTGTGGTTAGGGCTCCTAAGATAAAGGAACCTAAAATTATGATAATTAGCGGTATTTCCACCTCTGTAAAAACAAAACTGATGGATACTTCCTGGGTATTCACTATGGCAAATACGGCAAAAATAAATACGACGATAAAACTGATCACAATTTGAGGATTAACGGTTTTTTGCGAAGTCTGTGTGGTTTGCGCCCCTTTGTTACCATCAGGCTTTGGTTCATTGCTTCGTTTTTCATCCTTAATGGGTGTATCTTCCTGTTCTTTTGACATTAATCGATCCCTCCCCGGTTTGTACTATTCTATTCCTACCCCAATCCTTTGTTTAGTTAACCATCTTTTAAGGTTATTTCCCTTTCCAGAAACTAGGAATGAAAAATAAAAAGACCGTAAAAAGCTCCAGTCTACCGAAGAGCATTAATAAAGAAAAAAGCATTTTACTGGGAGCACTGAACTGACTGTAGTTTTGGGTCGGTCCCACCAATTCGAATCCGGGGCCGATATTTCCAAGGGTTGCCGCAACGGAAGATACCGCCGTCACAAGCCCCACCCCTTCCAGGGAAATTAAAAGGGTTCCAAAACCAATGATTAACATGTATAAAAAGAAAAAACCGGTTACCGCATGAACAATGTTGCTTGATACCGCCTTCCCGTTTAAAGTTACGGGAAGATAAGCTTGAGGATGAAGAAGCCTTAGGACCTCACGGCGGATAACAAGCCCCAAAATCAGGAGTCTTGCTATTTTAATGCCTCCACCGGTGGACCCTGCACTACCTCCCACAAACATCAGCAAAAAAAGCACGGCCTTACTGAAAGCCGGCCATTGATCAAAGTCCGCTGTACCATATCCTGTGGTTGTGGTTATGGATGCGGTTTGAAAGAAAGCCTGCTTCAAAGTTTCAAAAAAACCGTCATAGTAGGTAGTCACTAACAGGTTGGTCGTGATTAACAGACCGGCAACCGCAATAATTGAAAGGTACAAACGCAGCTCTGAGTTTTTAAACAGACTTCTCCATTTTCCTTTCCAAAGATTATAGTATAGCGCAAAGTTTACCCCCGCAGCGATCATAAAAAAAGTGATTACCCAAAGGGTATAGCTGCTTTGATAATCTCCGATACTGCCATCTTTTGTTGAAAATCCTCCGGTCCCCACGGTCCCAAAAGTATGTACCATTGATTCGTATAAGTTCATTTCTCCAAGATACAATAATACAATCTGTAAAATGGTCATCCCTAAATACGCGGTATATAGTATTTTTGCCGTATCCTTCACCTTAGGTACCAATTTATCCGACATGGGTCCGGGACTTTCAGCTTTAAAAATTCGAAAAGCTCCCACACCAAGGGCAGGAAGAATCGCTAAGGTAAGGACCAAAATTCCCATTCCTCCAAGCCAGTGGGTTAAGGATCTCCAAAAAAGAATTCCCTTGGGAAGTCCTTCTATTTCCACAAGAATCGTTGCTCCGGTAGTCGTAAGACCGGACACGGTTTCAAAAAAAGCGTCCACAAAATTCGGGATCGTCCCCGAAAAAATAAAGGGGAGAGCCCCAAAAAACGAGACCAGGATCCAACCAAAGGTTACAATACCCAGAGCTTCCCGTGCTTGCATTTTTTTTGAGTGCCCACTAAAGGTTGACATCGCCCCACCGGAAAGCATCAGGATAACTATGGTGTATAAAAAAGGATAGGGACTTTCCCCATAATATAGAGAAATGCCCAGGGGTCCGATTAATACTATGGACTCAAATAGAAGAAGGGTCCCTAAGACCTTTATAATTATCCCAAAGTTCACCGAATATCCCTCCTCTTGTTTTATAGAACAACTTTTTTAAGATTTTCACTTCGGACTGTAGAATAAATATTATTAAGCGTTGATCCGGTCCGATCACGGTATTCCCATCAGGGATTATGACATCGCCGTTTTTGACAACCGCTCCGACGATTAGTCCCTTGGGTAGATTTAACGCCTTTAACGGCTTTCCAACAATGCTGGAATTCTCCTGGGTAATGATCTCAATTACTTCCGCTTCCCCTCCCAGTAATAAGGATAAAGCGGCAACTCTTCCCCCTTGAGTGTAGCGAAGAATTTCGCTAGCAATAATCAGTACAGGATTGATCGCAACATCAATTCCCAGCTGTTCAATAATCGGGACGTAGTTGGGCCGACTGACCTTGGCAATAACCTTTTCCACCCCATGTTTTTTGGCTAACAGGGCTACTAATAAATTTTCTTCATCGGAGCCGGTTAAGGAAACCAAGGCGTCGGTTTCTCCGATATTCTCTTCCCTTAGTAAATGATTATCCGTTCCGTCTCCATGAATAATCAGGGCTGCCGGTAGTTCTTCTGCTAAATACCGACACCGTTCTTCACTACGTTCCACAATTTTTACCTGCACACCGGATTTAATCAAATTCTTTGCCAGGTAATAACCGGCCTTTCCGCCACCGAGGATCATTACTTTTTTCGCTCCCCGTTTTATACTGGGTTTACCACATTCTATACAATAATTATTAACCGTTTTTTTCTCTCCGATGATATATACTAAATCCGACTCTTTTATGATGGTATCTCCATGAGGGATGATGATTCCGCCGTCACGCTGGATTGCGGCAATTAACATTTGACTTGGCAGATCTAAATCCTTCAACACTGTATTTTTAGCTAAGGGTAGATTCTTAGCCCGAAATTCAGTCATTACCACTCGACCCTCAGCAAAGTCTTCCATATGCAAAGCTTTACCTTTGATCAGATATTTGGAAATTTCTTTGGCGGTCTCCTGCTCGGGATTCGCAATATAGTCAATATTCATTTCTTTTTTTACAAAGTCAATCTGATTGGAGTACTCCGGATTTCTTACCCGTGCAGCAACTTTTTTGCACCCCAAACGTTTTGCCGTTGATGCGATTAAAATATTGGCCTCATCACTGCTGGTTACTGCAACTAACAGATCCTTACTTCCCGCCTTTAAACTGCTTAACAAAGATAGTTGAGCTCCGTTCCCCTTTACTGTCAGTACATCCAGTTGACTATCTGCACGATCTAACGCTGAACTTTTAATGTCAACCATCACTACGTTATTATCTTCAATTGCGAAGGCTTCTGCCAGCTTATAGCCCAGTTTACCGGCTCCTACAATGATAATTTCCATATAACCCATCCTCTCCAATCACATTCTCACTTACGATCTATTTACCATACTTCTTATTATTCCATCAATGTATCTCTATTATAAACGAAATCCCTTGAAATACAAAAGTTTTTTCGATACGGTCTTTACCATGGGATTATTTAAGACTAGATTAATTA
>Ga0194136_1000215_pt1 | contig 33522 bp, 45 predicted proteins | sample TARM_MetaG_T3A_1_FD_134023 | JGI IMG/M metagenome (GOLD analysis project Ga0194136, IMG submission 134023) | Freshwater microbial communities from Pennsylvania, USA, analyzing microbe dynamics in response to fracking - TARM_MetaG_T3A_14 (version 2) | ecosystem: Environmental > Aquatic >...
GCAAAATTCGTTTTGGATAACGTGCCTGACGGTGTGCCGTTTCGCTGCTATGTCGGCGGAGTTGATATTAGTCAAGACGTTGAAGCGATGCTCCATGATGGTGAATTTAACATCATAGAGGGTGCAGGAGGTGGGGTTGCTGCTGTAGCTGTTGTAGCTGTTGTAGCTGGCGTTGCTGCTGCGCGAATTTTTGCGCCAAAAATCCCTAAAACTAACCAACAAGCGCAATCGGCAAACAACTCGCTCAGTGACCGAGCAAACAAGCCAAGGACATACGATCGAGTGTGGGATATCTGCGGAACAGTGCAATCCATCCCCAGCGACTTAATGCGGTCTTATAACATCTATGAGGATGCGGGGCATAAACAGTATCAGTACGGCTATTACTATGTTGCACGCGGCGAGGTGGACACGCCAGAAAGCGGTGTGTTGGACGGCGATACGCTTTATAACACCATTGCGGGCTCTAGCGCAGCTTTTTATAAACCTTTCACTACACCAAACGGCGGCACTCCTTACCTGCTAATCGGAGATGCAATTACCGAACCATTGTTTATCACTAACAGGTCAAACTCTGTTGATGGCATTGAGTTAAAAGCGCCTAACGAGTTTGAGTTGCAGTTAATTGATGCAACGGTGACGTGTCAGTTAGTTGGCTCTGTTGGCTCGCTAGTTGAAGCCACTGGCACGATGAAGTTTGATGACCTGTTTACTATTGGTATGTCTGTGCGGCTAACTAACGTAAAATCAGGCACTGCTGTGCTCGATGGGACTTATACAGTCTCGGCAGTGTCAAGCACTGGGATTAGCTTTGATGTGTCTGCAAACCTTGTGCAGTGGTCAAAAATCACTGGCGGTTCTGCGGCAATGACTGCGAACAGCAACGCTACCATTGAGCCAGCAGATATTGCAGAGGCTGGTTTTAGCGAGTGGGTGACTATTAGCTCAATTAAACCTTCTCGCCTAGTTGCTAACATCGTTGCGCGTCAAGGGATGTATAAAGTCAAGTCAGGCAAGACTGCGCTTAACTCGACTAGCGTTACCGCGCAGTTGCAGTGGCAATTCTTGGATGAAAACTTGACCCCTTATGGATCAATCTACACTGTAAGCAAAACGCTTACTGACAAAACACGCGATCAAGTTGGCATTTCAATCATTGCCAACATGCCAACGCAATCAGCGGTGCGGGTGCGTGTTCGCAGGTCTAGCGATTTGGATAAAGACTATGATGGACAAGTAGCTGATGCGATAACTTACGCTGATTTGTACGGGCAGATACCTGATTACTCAACCAGCTATGGAGATATGACAACAGTCCACACTAAACGCAAATCAACAGCGCAGGCCACGGCAATCAGAGAGCCGCAACTTAAGGTGCTGTCCACTGAGATGCTTTATAAATACCTAGGCGGAGGTGTTTTTGATACGGTTAAAACGCCAAACACTCAGGCAGTGCAATCGCTAATTAGGTTGATGAATGATCCGCTAATCGGCGGCGTAACCATGTCAAACGACAGTATGGACAAACTGCTAGAAGTTCAAACCGACATTGAAACTTACTTCGGCAGTGAGCTTGCTGGGCAATTTTGTTACACGTTTGACGATACAAAAACCACAGCACAGCAGCATTGCCAGATTATCGCTGAAGCTATTTTTTGCGAGGTTTACCGCGAGAACGGCACTGAAGTCCGCCTTAAATTCGACAAGCCAGTTTCAGGCCCTGCCATGGTATTCACGCACAGGTCAAAAATAGGTGACGAGAAATGGACTCGAAACTTTGGCAGTAAAGAGTTTGATTCGGTTGAATTTACCTATATTGATCCTGATACCAATATCAAAGAGACAATCAAGATCCCTGAGATTGGCGGCCAGAAACCCAATAAAATCGACTCAAAAGGTGTGCGCAACTATCAGCAAGCTTATTGGCTGGCGCACAGGGCTAGACAACGCGATTTATTGCAACGCATCACATGCGAGTTCACCTCCACTGAGGAAGGGATTTTCGTTGTAGCAGACGAGCCAATCAGCGTGGTGAAAGGCTCGCGCATTGCATCTTACGATGGCTACATCGTCGCGCAAAACGGATTAACGCTGACGCTGTCGCAAGAGGTGGACTTCACCGCTGGCGATGATCACTACATCCAACTCAAGCGTAGAAACGGCACTGTTGAATCTGTGCGTGTTTTGGCTGGCGCAAATGCTCGCACTGTCATTATGCAATCGGCACCTAGCGAAGCAATTTACACAGGCAATAGCGCACTAAAGACTGAGTTTTCATTCGGTAATGAGGCTCGGCATTTGGCGCAAATGATTGTCCCGACAACAATAGTGCCAAATGACGATAAAAGCGTTAAGATAACAGGCAGTAATTACCATCCTGACTTTTACTTATACGATGGCGGCACGCTTGGCGGTGCTTACAGTTCAGGATACAGCGAAGGATACTCAATTTAATAGGGGCTTATGATGGCTGACGAGTTACTAAATGCGCAGGATTTAATCACTGCAAAAAAACACGATACTTTTCATAGTGAAGTGGTCACGGGCAAGGCTGGCGGTCTATCGACTGGCGCAAACATTGACTATGCGACAAATGCTGTTACTGGGCAAGTGCAAAAGACACTGCCAGCAACTGTTAACGGGATTGATTGGTCGTATGTCGGAAAGTTTGCTGACGGTGTGACGTTTACTAAAAAGTCAGATTTTGCAATTGACGCTAACGGTACACAGTGGATTTACACTGGATCACTACCGTTTTCTGCTACTGCTGGCACTGTTCCAAGCGAGCCTACCTATCAGGCGGTGCATGTAAAAAGCGCATCATTAGTAACCAACTCAAAAGGCGGGAGCGTTCAGGATTTTATTGATACACAAACCTTTGATAATGTTGATGCTATGTTGGCGTTTAATGGGTTGGTAGCAGGGCAAAGATGTTGCACTGGCGGCACTACTTGGGAATACTTAGGTGGTGGTAACTCATTGACAGTCAACTTTAGAGAGTTAACAGCAGTATATTTCGATGATTTTGGGGCAGACAGTACAGGAGCAACAATAACGCATACTGCAATGCAATCCGCTATTGACTACCTCAGAAGAAAACCGCCACTAGCAGGAGCTAACTACGAAATCTCTTATGGCTCTAGAGGTAAGCTGGCAATGCGACCAGCAGGCAAGTATCGGATAGCTTCACCACTCATCTTTGAAGAGGATGTTATCCAGCAACTCTATGCGTCAGGCATATCTGTTGAGCCAAACGGAGCGCAGATTATTGTTGACGCTTCATTTGTAGGAGCTACAAGAGTTAAAACATCTTTGGGTGCGACCACTATTATTAACTCCGCTGTAATCGTTGGTGTTAGAGACTATGCAACACAGTCAGGGCATTATGTTTCATTCGTGGAGTGGGACAAACAGAAAGTTGACGGTGGGGGTGTGGTCACGTCAGCGCTATATAATGATGTTATATCCCATTGCTCGTTTGATAAATGGACTACTAACAATTGCGACTATGGATTGGGCGGAAAAGTTTCTTTCTTGTCATCCTATGCTGGATGGAAGCTTTACAATTGCAACGGAACGATAAGTTTTAGCAATACATCATTAGCTGATGGTTACAACTCAGGTAATGGGCTTGAGGGTGGAGGGTTGACGTTTGGCGATTGGACTATCTCAGGGGATAACGGAGCAGCGCAGCCTCGACTGTACTTTAATAAGATAGGTGAGTTTAAATTCACATCATTTACATCTTATCAGGGGCTAGGCGATGGCATTGTTATCGAGCGCGACCCACTCGCAAGCACAACAGGGAGTAAGTGGAATCAACTTGGCAGGGTTGAACTTGGTGATTTAGATGGCTCACCTCTAAAATTAACTAACTGTTCTTTCATACAGCTATCTGATTTGATAATGGTAAAAAACGGATTGTCAGTACCTATAGATACATCTCTAATTACCATTGATGGATGTACAGACATTACAATAAGGGGGCTAGACGTAGACCAATTTTATGACTTTTCAGCAACAGACCCCTTAAGCTGGGGGCCTGTACTTGACTGCGTAAACTCCAATAGGGTTACTCTAGTGGTTAACAATGCTCGCTCAATACCTGCTACGCATAACCTGTATTCAATGTTTAGATTTAGAGGCACATCAGAGCATTGTAGTGTAGAGCTTGGGAATTTAAATCAGGCTTCATTTGCAAGGCTATATAAAAACCCAGTATCTTCTGAGGTTACTTGTAACAATATAAAAGTTAGAGGTGGCGCAACAAGGACGGGCGCATTTGTATCCGCAATCCCAGTTTTGCTCGGTGCTGGTGATAGTTGGGATGATCTAAGTAATGAATTTGGAAAGTCCCCAGTCTCAGGAAAAAAGTCGCGTGTAGCATTAACATCGGGTAGAGATTCAGTTCAGAACTTTGAACTAGCATCAATAAGGAAATCCATTAGTAATAATGTACTTACTGATATTGCGACCATCAATTTTAATGGTGTATCACTTCACAATGCAATTATTGAGATTGACTTTGTGGTATCAGGAGACAGCGGGTACGCATCAAAAACAGAAAAAAGAAAATTCTTATTTAATCGTACACCAGCGAGCACTGGTGTAACATTAAATACATTAATCTCGAGTGAAACTTTAACATTCAGCGGCTCAGCAAATTATACTGTTCAATCAATTGTGACTAGCGATGCAACCTCACAATATCAAATACGACTACAAACAACGGTCATATTTGGTGGAGGCATCGGCGATACGGCTGGCGTGATAAGTGGGACTATAAAAGTATCAAGTAAGGGTGACTTTGAAATCGTGAAAAACTAAGTCTGGTTCGCGAATAATACATCGTCATGTAAAACCTCCCATTGCTGGCGCGGATCGCACCATCTCAACCAGCTTACGTGCTTCATTGACGTAAAAATGAATATCTAAAATTAAAAACCCCTCAATCGAGGGGTTTTCTTTATCTATCACTCCAATGTTTCATATCCACCTAGTGAATCTGATAGCGCATTCATTAGGCATAGTTTACGCTTGAGTTACATTGAATGAATTAGTCCGCATCCATACCCCAAATAACACAGTTATGGCTTATAGTCTATACATATGCTAAAATAATTATCATATGTGATAACAATTTATGAGGAGAGGTTGATGTCATCAAGAGACGAAGTACAAGTGTGGGCTGATATGCTGGTCAATGACCCAATATTCTATAACCAGCAGAGGGCTGCTAGTGATACATGATTACTGGGATAAGGAAAATCAATGAAACTAGGCGAAAAACAAGAATTATTCATGCGTCTATTGCCGAGATTAATCGACAAGGCGCATGAATTAGGGTTCGAGATCCGCGGCGGTGATTTGTTCCGCGATCCACGAGTTCACGGCCAGATGAACGTCAAACAAGGATATGGTGCTAAAAATAGCTGCCATAAGCTAAAGCTTGCTATAGACTTAAACCTGTTCAAAGATGGCGCGTTCATCCAAACAACAGAAGGCCATAGAGAGCTTGGCGAATGGTGGGAAAAACAGCACGAGCTTTGCAGGTGGGGTGGGAGGTTTAAGAATCCAGACGGGAATCATTATTCATTAACGCACGATGGGTTTATGTAGGAGATAACATGGACAATTTAGTTGCTTATTTACAAGATGGCTTTATGTATGTCGGTATCGTGGTTACTGCGGCTACTGCGATTGTCGCAGCACTCGAAAAAGTGGCAGAGGTAACGCCAACAACCAAAGATGATGAATACATCGGCAAGGCCAAACAATGGCTTGGCTTTGTTTCTGCTATTCTTGATAAAGTTTCTGTTTGGGACGCTAAAAAATGACAACGGTCTTAATCGTCATTTTTTCCGTGGTGGTCGCTGTGATATTGGCGATCATCTACGGAAGCGGGAGGGCTAAAAATGAAGCGCAAGACAAGGTTATTGACAGAATACTTGAGGCTAACAAGATTAAAAAAGAGCTTGATAGTCTCGATATTGGCGATCAACGCGACAGGTTGCGCAAGTACCGTAAATGACTATTGTGAGATATCATCAATAATTGTGCCAAGTGAGCAAGATATTAATGTAATGTCCGATTTTCTGGTAAAACAGTTACTGACTCATAATGAGATTTACGCTAAACTTTGCGAAGTCAACAAATGAAATGGAATCATAAATGCCAGATTTTCTTACAAAATTACCGCCAGAGGTTGCAGGGGTTTTTATGGCTATGTTTATTTCAGTCTTGAGGGTCATTTACGACAAAGAAGATACTAAGCCGATGCGAATTATTCTTGAAGCTGGGATATGTGGCGGGCTAAGTCTAACTGCATCATACGGGATCGCGGCTCTTGGCCTTGATGCTAATTGGGCTGTTTTTTCTGGCGGTGTTATTGGTTATCTTGGATCTGCTACAGTTAGACAAATCGCAATGCTCGTACTTAAGAATAAGGTTGGCAAGTAAAAAAGAACCCACCTAAGTGGGTTAATGCGCTAGAAACACAAAATGAACGGTTTATTATTTGCTGTTTAGCTATATTTGTCAATATCCTAGCAATTAACTAATAACCACATAATCAACTATCTCATATCCCTGTATCTCATAAGCAACTGCTCTAGCGGCCTTCGATGCGCTTCCACTGTTTTTAACGATTCGAGTGATGCTATCGCCAGCGCGGTTTGTTAAGGTGACTTTTACCAGCTTGTTTTTTGGTTGGCGCTTAGGTTCGGCACTGTTGACGCTGGAGTCATTGATTGACTTAGTTTGCACTTGAGTTACCTGCCGCCAGTGCTTGTAATGCTATGGCCTTCTTGCGCTGATACCAAGCCTTGTTGTAGAGCGATTTGTATTCCTTGTTTTGCTCGCTCCAGATTTTCTTTTTAAGGTTCAGTAGATCTCGATTTTCTGCGCGATGCTTTGCACTTCTAACCGCCATACATGCAACGCAATGATGTCCGTTAACATAGCGAATAGTGTTACCGCAACGTATGCAAGCCGAGCCTTCAAACTTGGTTTGGCCTAACGCCTCAGCTTCTCGCGCCAGTTGTTTGTTTGTTGTCATAGTAGTGACACCACAAAGTTAATGATTGAGTCTGGGTCGATGCAGAGCAGTGCGAATACCAATGCTGCTAGGAGGTTTTGCTTAATATTGTTCATGGTGATTCCTTTAGCGCCACGGTGTGGCGCGTTTGGTAAGGTAATTAAATGCAAATCGCATCTAAAATCATGTTTTGGAAATGCTCTCTGTTTGTAAAATATTTGTGCATAACATTTTCCTGCTGCTTGATAAACGCAGCAATGTAAGCCTTTACTAAATCGGCGTTGAACATTTCAGGAGTTACTCCATCTTCAATCATCATGCGACCAATTGAATTTAACATTTGCATTTGAGTTTCGTTGAATTTGTTCATCTTGCTTTCCTTTTTGTTAGTGGTCTTGTCAACCGATGAATAGATAATAGCTCAACATTTAATTACACGTCAACATTTATTTATTAAACACCCTAAATTTTTTCGCGATGTACTCGCGCAGTCGTGTGTTTGCCGCTTTGCGGGCTGCGTTCACCTGACGGTGCTCTGTTGGCTCAGTTTCAAGCGTGGCAGAGTAAACCTTGCTGTAAGCCTCGCAGACCTTCAAGCGCTCTTGGATGCTGCCGCAATAGTTAAGGCGATCGTTAATCCATTGCCTATCGTGCTCAAAACAGTGGCGCGGCATTGGCTCGGTTATTTTTTGCGGTGTAATGTATGCCATTTATTCACTGCCTCAATTGCTCCAGCGGCACCAAGCGCTACACATGCAAACGCGCCTTGTCGTTGGCTCAGTACCAGATATTTGATTTGTTTATCGCTGATACTGCTTAGTATGTGGTCTTGCCTTTTCAACTCAATGAGTAACGGCGGCGAGCATGGGATAACAATATCGCTTGCACCAGTGTTCATGCCTTCTTGCTTATGCTGGTGGCCTTGGCGCTTGGTGCGCTTGCCTTCGTTTCTGATATGCACAGCGATTTCTGCAAGCTCTGGATATAGTCTGCGAAGCTGCGCCAAAAAGCTGACCTGCTCAGCAGACTCCATTGGGCACTCGCCACGGTAGCTAGTGTCACCGAACACGGCGATGTTGTGGGTGGTTAGTTTGGTTAGGTTCATGCGAAGCGCACCTCTTTAACTTCAAAATTAGTGAACCCATCGCGGATCACTTTCTTAATCTTCACGTTTGACGGAATAGCTTTCCACTCTGCGCAATCGTTTACCGACCGGATAAACTCGGGCTCAACGCCATTTGCTCTAGCAAGCTTGTTAAATATCCAGTGCTGTTTTTGAGAGTGCCAGCCAGTTACCGCGCCTAGCTCTGTCTTGTAAACGACTTTCAGAGTCTCGCTGCCTGAGCGCGTTTTGTGGATGGCGTATTCGGCGCCAAGGCATTTCACTTCGCGGGTTTCGCCGTCATCCATGATAACAGCACTGCCAGCTTGCTCGGTTAATTTCTTGTTTGGGTCAACCAGTCGCTCTTTGCATCCAATGCAGTGGCGTGCGGCAATGTCGTTTTCAGCATAGCAGTGCGGGCAAATCTTGAGCGAGAACCGATGATCACATGGCGCATCAACGCCTTTGATGGTGTATGCAGCAGGATTTGAGCAACGGCGCGAGTAATGGGCTGGCACAGGGATTTCCTTGACTCCGCACTCACCAAATTCGTCCTTGTTTTGCGGGTCAAGGATTTGCATGGTTAGCACTTCGCCGGTGTATTCGATTGGCAATCCTTCATCGTCAAATGCAACAGCCTTTTCGGTGCCAGAAATAAGAAAATTCCCAAACCTATCGTTTTTAAGCCCTGCATAGATATCATCGCTGCGGCGCTTCTTGGTGGTAACGCATGAGCATGAAGGGCACTGAACGTCAATTTCCGATGACAACTCAGACTTGATGCGCGTCTTAATCTCAGGCGTAAATAGGTCAGATTGCAACCCATGGCGCTCGATGTTTTCGGCGAAGTCCATCACAAGGCAGTTGTCTTTATCTTCACACAGGCGCAGTCCACGGCCTACAATCTGCTGTAGCAATCCAGCAGACTCGGTGGCGCGAAGTATGGCCACAAAATCAACGTGAGGGGCATCAAAGCCAGTTGTTAGGACGGCCACGTTAACTAGATACTTAAACTTGCGTTGTTTGAATTGCTCAATAATTTCTTCGCGTTCAGATTTCTTGGTCGAGCCTGTCACTATGCGAGCGTCATCTGGCAAATAGCGCATGATTTCCTCTGCATGGCTAATCGTAGCAGCGAATATCATCACGCCTTTGCGCTGCTGCGCGTAGTGCTGCACTTTGGCGATAATACGCTCCGTCTTAGTGCTGCCTTCAAACGTGGCCGCCACAGACTTGGCGCTGAATTGGCCGAACTTGTCAGTCTCCAGTGTGCTGGTGTCGTAGCTTTCTGAGTGCTCACCGATGATCACTTTAGATAAAAATCCTTCACCGACCAATTCACCTGCAGTAATGCGGTAAATCAATTTATTAAAATAAGGCTCAATGGCCTTGGTTTCATCATAATGAATCGGTTCCTCGCCAGTGTCGTCAATTGCGTAAATGTAGCCAGTGCCTAGGCGGTATGGCGTGGCAGTCATACCAATAACGCGCACGTTGGAGTTGATCTGCTTCCCGCGCTCTGAAAACTCGCGGATAGTGTCAACGATTGACTTTAGCGACTCTGTTATGCCGTGTGCTTCGTCAATGATTATTGCGCTAATGCCAAGGCGGGCTATCTTCTCGGCTTGCTTAACTGCTGTCTGAGGGCTTGCAAAGATAACCTGGGACCGTAGGCACTTTGAGCCAGCAGAGGCGCAATAGACGCTTGCGGGGTATCCGTATGCCAAATACTTAGCTGCGTTCTGCGTAACAAGCTCTTTACTTGGCGCAATGCACAAAACGCGTTTGTGTGGCGCAGCTTTGGCGAAGAAGCGGGCTAGTTCGGCAACTATGAGGCTCTTACCTGCACCTGTGGCTAATTCTAGCAGCGCTGGCGAGGTGTGCCTCTTAACGTAGTCGATAGTTATATCAACTGCGTCTTGCTGGTAGTAGCGAAGTTGGAATGTCATTGCTATTCACCATAGGCATGGTCTAAATCTTCAGACGTTTCTGGATTGAATAAATCGACAACTAACCCTCTCCATTTTGCTTTTGTTACAAAGCCAAAGGTCTTAATATCATATAGCCCGCATTCTTCTAATAATTCTGAAAACTCGATTGTTTCAAAATGCGACAACTCTTGCCTATGCCTATAAAGAACAATATCAATGTCCTTTCTGTTTCCATCCTTATAAAGCAAACCTCCTGTAAGCGCTGGGAATATTCCTACTTTAGAAAGCCGAGAATAGAGGATTTTGCACAACTCAATTCCGTCACTCATGCTTACATTTTCTTCTGGCATTGCTGTAAAATTTGTGTTCATTTTGTCACCTTATTATCGTCCATTTTGTGAAGTGGCCGCCTAAGCGTCCTGCTATCAATTAAAAACCAACATATTCTTCATCCAAGCCATCATCAACAACCACGGCTTGCTGCGCCGATTGCTGCACAGGCTTCACCTTCTGCGCGCTCGCACGAGGCAACATCTTCTCGCGATAGAATGCTAACCCGCGCACGAAGTTAACTTCCATTGGATTATCACGCGGCGTTCCGTCCATGTTTTCAGTTAGCACAGTGTGCCCAAATTTAACGCGCACTTCCGACTTTCCGACCCAGTTATCTTCGATTGACTCTGTGGTTAAATCTAAGCGCCCATCCGTCATTGGATATCCTGCTTGAGCATCGATAACCAATAAATTGCGCATTGCTAGGTCGCGCTTGGCTGCGTCATTGTCGTAAATCTTAGGCTTGTATGTGTATTTCTGACCTTTGAACTCGCAATCACTGGTAATTACCAAGTCGATTTTGCAAATCTGAACTGCCTTGCCTTCTTCGATGCCATTAAAGCCGTCAAACACAAGCGCGGTTAGCTCGGTGCCATCTGGGATAATCTTCTGTACCCCATCAAAAAAACCTTCGTAATCTGCGTATTCTTGCGCCATTTGCTGCGTGAAAAATGCCATGTGTTTTGCTCCATTGTTGCTGTTGTGGTGGTTGTGATTAACTCGGCTAATTGCCGTTATTCAGTGAATTTATGTTGATACAGTATAGCTATTTTTTGTTGACGTCAACAAAATTTCTGATACTATTTATTCGTCAACACAATTTAATTTAAAAGAGGGTGATAATTATGGCATTACAAGAAACAACTATCGAGCGTTTACAAGCTGCATTTGCTAACGGGGTAAAGATTAGCAAGATTTGCGCTTTGTCTGGCGTGGCGCGTTGGAAACTTAACGGATTAACCAGCTCGGCCAAGTCTTACAACCGTGGCACAGCACTAACCGATGAAGAATGCAAAGACGTTTGCCGCGCGCTGGATGTGATTAAGGGGGCGTTATAATAAGGCGGTAGCAATATAACTAAAAACGGAATCACAAAATGAACATAAAATTCCCACTAACCCTAAGTTGCGGCCATAGCGCCGCTTCTTTCTGCGACTGTACCCACCAACGACAATATCAAAACAGCGGTGACTCGCCAATCGATAAGGCATTAATCGAGTACCAAGGGCGATGGCGACAAACGCTTGAAGGCTACGGCTGCCAACTACCAAGCGGCAGGCATCATGGCCCATGCCCTGTGTGCGGCGGTAAAGACCGCTTTCGCTTCGATGACAAAGACGGACGCGGCACTTGGTTTTGCTCAAAGTGCGATCCACAAAGCGGCGGCGGATTGCTGCTGCTGTCTCGCTACCTTGGGAAGTCAACGCTGGAAACAGCAAAAGAGCTAATAGGCGATGATTATGAGCGCAGTGCGGCACCTGTGCGGCAATATGTAGATAATGCGGCGTTAGCCAAGGCGAATGCAGAACAAGCCGCCAAGGGCGCGCAAATGATGCTTAATGGTGCAGTTGCTAGGTCGCATCCTTACATGGACGGAAAAGGACTGTTTGGCGAGTGGCTGACAAACGGCGACGTAATGATTGATTACACTGGCGCGCGTATCGGTGTTGGTGAGCTATTATTGATCCCAGCTTATAAAAATGGACTGTTAGTGAATATGCAAAAAATCAATTTAGACGGTGAAAAACGCCCAATCACTGGCGGAGATATGTCTGGTGTTTACCATTGCATTGACGGCAAGACCAAGGCGATCGCCATTGTCGAGGGGTTTGCAACTGGGGTGACAGTTAACCGCATGACTGGGTATATGGTTTATTGCGCGTTCATGGCTGGCAATCTTGCTGAGGTGGCTAAGTTTGTGCGTGAGCAGCATCCTGACGCCAAAGTAATAATGTTCGCAGACAATGACGAAAGTCGCACAGGTCAAACTAAAGCAGAAGCCGCCGCAATACCAGTTAACGCGCTGGTTGCACTACCGCCAGAGATTGGAGACTGGGACGACTACCGACAACGCCATGGTGAGGATGCCTGCAAGGCGGCTATGCGCGAGGCAATTAAGAAGGATTCAAAGATAAGCAATGCTAAAGAAGTTATTCAAAATCAACCGACAGAAATATCCGCAACACCTAAACATGAGCCAGTTGCTCGGGTCGATGAAGCGCCGGAGGATTTACCAGCGTCACCAGCGAAAGCAACTAGAGAGAAGCCGGATCCAGTTGAAAAACCAGAACCAAAGCTAAACCCTGGCGGCCTGCCGTATGGGATCTCGCTCGATGGCTACGACTTGGACGCGCCGCCCGGGTTAGCTGGAGAAATAGTCGAGTACATGGTGAACGGCGCTAACCGTCTGTTACGTGGCGGGGCTTATCCGCTAATGGCGTTGCAGTGCATGGCAATGGCGGCGGCGGGTATGCAGGGGCTAAAAGGCGTTAAGCTAAGTCTTATCACATTGACTTTGGGCATGTCTGCATCAGGTAAGGAATGGCCGCAGCGGGTGATTAAGGAGCTATTGGACGCCAATGGCAAGACGCTTTATGGCGATATTCGTTCAGACAAAGACGTCATCCGCAGCGCGATTTATGACAATGGCCACTGCTTCTACGTTATCGATGAAGGCCAGAAGATCCTCAAAGTCGATGGCGGCAACAAACACATGAGCAACGTGGTTAACACGCTGATGGAGCTATCGACAACTAGCTGTTACAAGCTTAGCCAGTTACACAGGGATGAGTTTGTTGCGCAAATGGAACTAGTAAAGGCGAGACTTGAGAAGAAGCTTGAGGCTAAAGAGTCAGACCTTAAAGCCTGCAATCCAGACTTAGACGAGGCCAAGATGAAAAAGCTTGATCTCGAGATTGCCCATACTCAAAACCAGATATCAAGTTTTGAGCAGCGGATTTATACCGCTCAAACCGGTGTGCGCAACCCAGCGTTAAACCTGCTTGCATACTCAACGCCGAAGGAACTAGCGGAGATCGTAAACGAGCAAACCATTGACAACGGCTTTCTTGGTCGGGCGCTCATTGCTGATTGCGGGGTAGAGCGCTCAGAGTCCATGGTTGATTTGGATTTTCTCGGGGATAGTGACGGCAAGCAGCAAAGCGACAATCCACAATTAACCTACCTAAAGACGCAAATCGGCCTAATCTGCCAGTTAGCGCAGGACGTGGTTAATGGTGATGTCGAACAGGCGTTCACTGGGGTTAAGTTCAGATACCTACCTACAGCCGAGGCGCTGGAGGATTTAAAATCAATTGCTCGCCACTACGACCAATATCAATACCGAAACCATATTAGAGTAGGATCCATTTATGCCCGCTTCCTTGAGCGGATTATGGCGCTTTCATCGGTGATGGCATTGGGCAACATTCAGAAAGGCGTGGCCGTAATTGAGCGCGATTTTGTGCGCTATGCTCTGCTATTGTCTCTTAACTCTGTTGGGCAATTGCTGAGCAATCTGTCAATCAACGAGGGCGCCACAGAAGGCACTATGGAGGCCAAGATTGAAGCTGTGCGCGAGTACATCCTCAAGCGACTGGATATCGACCGCAGGGACTCACGCAAAGGATGGCGCTATGAGTCGGAGATTAAGAAGCAGGTCAAGCGTAATAAGTGGTTTAAGGATATCCAAAAAGAGTGTGATAAAGCAGACCAAGACGCATTTAACAACGCAATAGCTGCGTTATATGGGCGCGTTGAAAGGTCGGAGTGCGGGAAGTTGATTAGGTTGAAGAAGTGATTATTTTAACAATAGAGGGAATGCAAAATGAAACCAAATGACCAATACGAACACAAAGGCACCCATAAAATCGCCACCATTATCGAGGTGATTAAGGTGCTGAAAAGCGAAAACCTGTTTAGCTGCAATGGCAGCATTAAGCTCAAAAAGAGAGCTATTCACGGCTACAGGATTGCTTATCACTATGGCGACAATAAGCGCCTAGAGGAAACAAAAAGCAGTTTTGAGACGACTCATATGGCGATAATTTAGGGCAGTAAATCACCTACGAATACACCTACGAATACACCTACGAATACACCTACGAATACACCTACGAATACACCTACGAACATACCTACGAATACACCTACGAATACACCTACGAATACACCTACGAACATACCAAAAGCCACCGATAAGGTGGTTTTTTATTGCCTAAATTTCACTTTATTTTAAGTATATCAATAACCATATGCATAAATTTAACGACTTTTTAAACACATTTTATATTCACCATTACTGGACAGACCTCCTACCAGTAATAAAACGAAATAATTGGCACTTAATTTGCTATTGGCGAGCGAGTACCCTAGACGTACCATCAAAATTTTGTAGTAAGTTATTGTATTGGCAGATAAAAACGGCACTTTTCGCAAGGTACATTTAGGTGCGAACTCGATTTTCTTTACATTGTTACAAGGTACGAGGGTACAGCAAGTTGTTCAACGTAAAACCCCTCTGAAACTCAGTGCTGGCGCGGGTTTGAGCTGATTTGCACCAAGGTACGAGCAGAAACCCGCCTCTTTTGTGTTTTTGGGGTGGGGTACGTATTTCCCTTTTCTCTCTTATAAAATAAATAGTAAATAGTAATTGTATTAGTATAAATGTACCTTGTACTAAAAACGCTGAAACACGCGCTGCTATTGGGTTTGCGCTTGAACGTGTGTCTTGGCAATTTTATATGGCAGTTGGCAAAAACAATAAATATCAAACACTTAGTTGAAACATGGTATATTTTTACAAATTAATGTTGATATTATATGCGTCCTGATGTAATTTAATGTTGATAGCAATTATTCATAACCAGTAAACAAACAAGAGGAAACGCAAAATGAACATCACCGACAGTCACACAAACACCATCGCCGCACGTGTCGAACATGGAGAGGCCGAGCTAGAAAAACAACTGGTGTTTATCGACCAGTACATCGAAAAGCATTACGCAAATTTCATGGATGACCAAGATCTAGTGCGAGAAGCTATCGAGAACGCGCCAGAATCGCTCACAGTTGCGTTAAATAACATTCTGGCTAACTTGGCTCAAGGAATTACAAAAGGCGCTCAAAATCAATTACAGGCTGTTTTAGCGGATATGGTTGATTGGCGATTAACGGCAATGGCGGTTGAGGAATGGGAGCGCACCCATGGCTAACCTAACCACCACCCTAACCAACGCCGAATACCGCGCCGCAGATGCAATCTCAAAGTCAGACATTGACCTTGTGAATAAATCGCCAGACCTGCTTGAGTGGGTGAGGAATGCGCCAAAAGGCGACTGCACTAGCACCGAGATAATCGGCACAGCGACACACTCAGCTATCCTTGAGCCTGATTTATTCAAGCTGGAGTACATTAGGCAACCAGGGTTCAACCTAAGAACCAATGTTGGCAAGGAGTATGCAGCCGCTTTCGTTGAAGCCAACAAAAACAACACAGTGCTATCAGCAGATGACTTCGACATGGTACTGGCAATGCGTGACAGCGTGTTAGCGCATCCACTGGCAAACAGGTTGCTAACTTCACCTGGTCAAAGCGAGGCAAGCATTTTCTTCGAGGTGGACGGTGTTAAGTGCAAGTGCAGGCCTGACCGCATAGTCGACCCAAGCGTGTTTGGCTGCCACATCATTGCTGACGTAAAAACCACTGATGACATTGATAAGTTTCATTGGTCAATCCGTGACTATCGTTACCATGTGCAAGATGCGTATTACTCGGAGGGATATAGGCAGCTAACTTGCGAGTCGCCGCGATTCCTGTTTATGGTTGTCGGTAAAAAGCGCGTGTTTGGTCGTCATCCTGTGCGCGTGTTTGAGTTAACGCATGACGACAAAGACGAAGGCAGAGCAGAGTTCATGGCAGACCTTGAGCGATACCAAGAGTTCAAGGCGTTTGGCGGCGGGTTTGAGCCGGAGGTTATTAGGATGGCTAAATCGTATAAATAAAAGTTGACGCCACCAGCAAGTCAACATAAAATTAATCAAACCAATAAACCGAGGAAAGACAAAATGAGCAACAAGAAAACACCAACACAAAAATATATCGATGAGGCCCTTGCGCGTTTCAGCGAAAAAATTTAAACAACATCAGTAAGTAACTCAACATTCACAGGGGTTCATTACGACGCAAAGGCGGTGAACGCTATTGAAGTTATTGCGGAAGGATTAGTGGAAAACGCAAAAGCATTAGGGAAATTAGCCGAAGTGCTTAAGTCGTCAAACGTAGAGATAGAGTGTTTACTAAAATTGGAGCAAACAAAATGAGCACAGCACTAGCAAAAATCGCAGAGCAAAACAGCGTTACCCCTGAGGAAGTTTCAGAGGTATTGCGCGGAATGATTATCAGCGGGAAAGGCCAACATGGCGCAATTGCCACAAACGCAGAAATGACAGTGGTTTCAAGCATATTTGCGAAATATGACCTTAACCCATTCATCCGCGAAGGCCACGCATTTATCAGTGGTGGAAAGCTGCAAGTTATGATTGGGCTTGATGGTTGGATTAAGATAGCCAACAGACAGCCAGATTTTGACGGGTACGAGCAAGAAGAAATATTTGATGATAAAGACGAAATGATTGCCGTTAAAACAAAGATTTACGTCAAAGGCCGTAGATTTCCAACGCCTCACACTGAATGGATGAAAGAGGCATTTGTTAGCACGAGCCCAGCATGGAAAAAATATCCTTTCCGTATGTTGGCTGGCAAGTCACTAGGGCAATGTGTGCGCAAAGCGTTTGGTGTTTCCGAGGTATTAGACGACGACGAAGCCAGCCGCATCACAGGCAACGCAAACCAAATTAAGGACGTTACACCATCGGCACCAGCGCAAGAGGTTGACCTTGACGCATTACGCCAGCGCATGTTGGCAGCGCAAGACAACAACGAACTGCGCGAAATATCTGGAGCCATTCGCAGTGAGCTAGAAGCAAGCGGCCAGTGGGCGCAATACAAGGCTGATATCGTGATGATGAATCGTGAGGTGGCAGAGGATATCGAGTCGCGCTATGCAACGGATGAGGTCGTTGTTGAGTTTGATGAAGATACTGTGGAAGTGGTTGAATGAACAGCAAAGAATTTGATGAATGGTTTGATGATAATTGGGGTGAAGTATGATTAAAAGACATTACGTATTTGCATGCTATGTGGCGCACAATGATGGAAGCGGTGACAGAGAGTATTGGAACACCGTAATTACCACAAAATCATGGCGCAAATTTAGTGCAGAGCAGATTTTGCAGGAATCTAGGTGTATGGCTGTTGAAAAAATAAGCGAAAGGGTGGAGAGGCCAATATCAGAGCAAGATGTTCAGGTTGTTATGCTTAACACCATTTAACCAAAACCCGCCTCGTGCGGGTTTCTTTATTTATATTGGCAACACTGATAAACTGAGGTCAACACTGTGTGTACGCTGGGGGCGTGATGGGAAAGCTAACGAAAAAACAGGAGGCATTCTGCGAAGAGTACCTAAAAGACATGAACGCAACACAGGCTGCAATAAGGGCTGGCTATAGCGAAAAGACCGCTGGTGCTGTTGGTCATGAGAACCTCAAAAAACCTGAAATTGCAACACATTTACAAGTTCTTATGCAAGAAAGAAGCCAGCGTACAATGATTGATGCCGACTGGGTGTTAATGGCGGCAAAAAAGATTTACGACCGCTGCATGCTGAAAGAGCCAATACTTGACCGCGAAGGCAAGCCAGTAATTGTAACTGATGGAAACGGCGAGCTTGTGGCCGCCTATAGATTCGATTCAAGCGGAGCGAATAAGGCGCTTGATACCATCGGTAAGCATGTGAATGTTCAGGCATTTAACGAAAAAGTAACCAGTGAAGTAACGCACAAGGTTGACAAGTCGCTCGCAGACAGACTACTAGGCGGCTCTAAACGATGACTAATCACGAGATAGCAAAAGACTATCTCAAGCGCATAAACTCGCTAACCTACAACGAATTAGCCGATGCCATGACTTACAAATGGTTTCGGCTAAACACGCTTTACCACATCAAAGATAAAGCAGGTAAAAAAGTAATCTTCACCCCAAATGAGGAGCAGGAGGATTTTTATCTTACTCAGCATGGGCTAGATATCATCCTAAAAGCCCGTCAACTTGGTTTTACCACATTTAAAATGATAAGCGATCTCGATGATTGCCTGTTCACTGAAAACCACTCTGCTGGCTGTATCTGCCACGATATGAACTCGGCCAAGGATATCTATCGTAATAAAATTAGGTTTGCATACCGGAACATTACACAAGACCAACGAGAATTGCTGACAGAGATTGGATACCAACTGCCAAAGCCAATAAACGACAAAGACAACGGCTATGTTTTCGATAACGGTTCATCAATTGCTGTAAGCACATCATACCGTGGCGGCACACTGCAAAGCCTGCACGTATCAGAGTTCGGAAAGATTTGCAAAAAGTACCCAGAGAAGGCAAAAGAAATTGTAACTGGTGCGTTCGAAGCTGTGGCGGTTGGCAATCAAATAACTATCGAGTCAACTGCCGAAGGTAAGGAAGGGTATTTTTTTAATTATTGCAGCGAAGCAAAGAAGATCGTTGACTATGGGCGCAAGCCATCGGTGCTTGAGTTTGCGTTCCACTTTTACCCATGGTGGACACGCTGCGAATACTCGATAGCTGGACGCATTGCAAATGCCCTGCTTGATTACTTTATTGAGCTTGAGCAGAAGCACGGAATAACTCTAACTGATGGGCAAAAGGCTTGGTACTCGGCAAAGTGGCGCACACTTGGCGATGACATGAAGCGCGAATACCCATCGACACCGGAAGAGGCATTTTCTCAATCAGTCGAAGGCGCGTATTACGCCAAGCAGTTTGCTAACATTTACGCAGACAAGCGCATAGGCGCAATGCCAAAGAACGATGCGCCAGTTCACACCGCCTGGGACTTAGGTGTCGGGGATTCTACTGCGATATGGTTTTATCAATTGATTGGCAATAAAATCCACTTAATTGATTTTTACGAAAACAGCGGCGAGGGCATGCGCCACTACTTCAAAGTGCTAAAGGATAAGGCTATCGCCAACGGTTGGAAATATGGCGATCACTTCGCACCGCATGATATGAATCACTCCGAATTTGGTAGTGACGCGAAAAGCAGGCGACAAATTGCAGCAGAAGGGTTTATCATTGATGGAGCAACTTATGCTATAAACTTCAAAGTGCTTAAGATAATGAGCATAGATGAAGGTATTGAGTTAGTTCGTGAATTATTGCCTAGATGTTGTTTTGATGAAGTAAAATGCGAAGAAGGTATCACAAGACTTGAGCATTACCGCAAAGAGTGGAATGACAAGCTTGGATGCTGGCGCGATAAACCATTGCATGATTGGTCATCGCACTGCGCTGACGCATTCCGTTATTTAGCGATGGCAGTTACTAAGAATCAACCGATGGGCAACATCAATGTTTCGTTTTATGGGAGATAGTTATGGCCGTCAACACTGAATACGGCGTAAAGTCAACGCATCCAGACTATGACGCAAACCTGAGGCGCTGGCAAAAGGTGCGCAACGTATTAGCGGCTAACTGCAAGACGTATCTGCGTGATGTTGGTGCTAGCGAGCCGGATCCTGAAATAGCCAAGAAGCGCCAAGACGAGTACGCAGACGGGGCTATTTTCTACAACTTCACCAAGCGCACGTTATCCGGCATGGTTGGCGCGGTGATACGCAAGGATCCTGAAATTGACCTTCCTGCACAGCTTGAGTACCTGAAAACAAACTGTGACGGCTCTGGCATTGGCCTATTGCAACATGCGCAAGACTCGCTGACCGAGCTAGATTCACTAGGTCGAGGAGGTTTGCTGGTTGATGCTCCACAAGCCAAAGCAGCGACACGTGCAGAGCAAAACGCAGGAAGATTAAACCCGAGAATTTTGTTTTACACGGCTGAGAACATTATCCATTGGCATTACCGCAAAGTTGGCTCAACTAAAGTGCTTGATATGGTAATCTTGCGAGAACAGTACGAGTATCAAGTAGATGGTCAGGAATTTTGGTGGGAATGCGGCGAGCTTTATCGGGTGCTTGAAATCGTTGATGGTCGCTATCGTCAGCGGGTGTTCACGTTTGGGTATGACGGCGAGCAATCAGGTTATGAAGAAGTCATCGACATTGCCGAGCGCATCGATATCCCCTTCACATTCATCGGATCAGATAACAATGACGGCACAGTAGACGCGCCACCACTTGAATCTCTTGCTGATGTGAATATCGGCCATTATCGCAACTCAGCTGATGTTGAGGATTCTAGTTATATTTGCTCGCAGCCAACGCTGATGCTGTACCCTGGCGAAAACATGGACCCGAATACGTTCAAGGAGCTAAATCCTAACGGCATTCGCATTGGAAGCCGCACAGGACACAATCTAGGCGCAGGTGGTGCAGCCGAGCTAATCCAAGCGACAGAAAGCAACCTAGCTCGCTCGCTTATGGCCGACAAGGAAAATCAAGCTGTGATGATTGGGGCCCAATTAATCACGCCAACGATTCAAGTCACGGCTGAGGCGGCACGACTCCAGCGCGGGGCGGATACGTCAATCATGGCGACCATTGCTAAAAACGTATCGATGGCGTATGAGCAGGCTATTGCGTGGTGCGCTGAGTTTATTAATGCGACAGGTGAAATTGTGTTTGAGCTGAACACTGAATTTTTCATGCAGCAACTCACAGCGCAAGACCGCGCAGCTTGGATTGCGGATATCAACGCAGGACTATTGCCAGCTCGATCATACTACGCAGCAATGCGTGCGGCAGGAACCACAAACTGGACTGATGAAGAAATCGAGGACGAGCTAGAGCGCCAGCCACCAGCGCCAGCGCCAACACTCAATACTCAGGTTAGCGGAGAGATACCGCAAGCGCCTGATGAAAGTCAGCAAGATAATCAACAGCAGGATAACCAAGGAGGCTAGCCATGGATACAACAATATCCAAACTAAACTCTATGCATTTGTCCGAAATGACGTAAAACTAATTGGAATATCGCCCACACAAGTGGGCTTTATTTTGCGCAATAGTTTAAATAAATGTTGACATGCCGTGTCGTTGTGCTAATTTAAAATTGTTGATTTGGATTGGAGATAGAAAATGAACATGGTTGGAATTCTAGTTTCTAAAGGGTATGGCGCTGGATGGTCGACTTGGAATAGCAAAGTTGACCCATGCAATAAAGAATTGGTTGAGCTATTTGTAAATGGGGCATCAGATGAAGATAAACTTGCCAAGGCAGAGGAAATTTATCCAGATGCTTATACTGGCGGGCTTCTTGGTTGTGAAGTTGTCATGGTTGACGAAGGAACTCTTTTCAAGATAAACGAATATGACGGGTTCGAGTCGATTGAGTTAAAAGATTCAGATGATTGGAGGGTTGCAAAATGAACCAACTAATCCAAAACTACCGCAACGCTCGCAGATTCCTTGGTGAATGCAATAGCGTTGCAATCCTAAAGCAATACCGAGGCGCAGCGCTTAATCAGTGCCGCAATGCTCGCAATGCTTTGTTAGATGAAATGCTGAGAGTGGAGATGGGAAGATGACAATCTTAAGCAATAAAATAAGGTTAGCAGCAAAAGACTATCAGTGTAATGCATGCGAGTGGATGAATGAGTCATTATGCGACGTTATAGATGAGATGTCATTTTCAGAAAAAAGAAGCATTGTCAATGCAAAAAGAAATAAAATGATGGTTACTAAAGGAAGAAAATACGTATATCAAACAGGCATTTATGATGGAAGTTTTTATACATTCAGAGCTATACCTGAAATTCATGATATTTGCATAAAATACTCACTTTACGAGCATTGATTATGACCCCATACGCCACCGAACTGCTAGCATACGTTCGAGGCAACATGCCAAAAGGCACAGACTGCGAGGCATGGCTAGATGCCAATATTAACCCGCTATGGCGTTTGCTGACAGAGCAACCAAGCGCTATAACTATCACTGTAATGGAGGGTGATGACAATGAGCACAATTAACGAAACCGACAAAAACGAGCTATTCCGCTGCGGAAATAAAACACTGGACCAGCGCAAGTCTGAGTATTACGCAAAGCAGGCCAAGGCAAGGCGCAAGGCCGAGGAATTGCTAGAGGAAATGGCACTTAATAAGGAGTTTGATCTGTGACCCACAACATCCGCAAACACGCGCCAGAAGGTGCTGAATACTTTGCATTCAACGGCAATAAACTTGACTACTATCGAGTAGGTGAGAATAACGATGTCGAAGTGTGGAACTTTGGCGAATGGGTTCATAGCCGCACTGTGTCGCTGGCTATGCTGCATTACAACAATCGTTTCCATGCGCTTTATGGTGCTGCGCCTGCATTTGCTTTATTGATTTGCGTGATTGCGGTAGCATTAACGGTAATCTATTGCACTATGGGGCGATAAATGCCACCACTCGATTACGAGGAGCGCATAAATGAAATTGATGGATATTGAGGATGGCGAGAAATTTATTCTTAATAGAACTGGAAGAAAATACAAGCGAATTGGTCAATACAATGGGTGGCGCGTACTTGTTAAGCCAATCAATCACTGTGTAGGCGTTATTGGCAAAATTCCAAACACTCTAAATATTCAGTGCGAGGTCACTGTATGCCACTAAACGATGAGTTACTAGCCCACCATATCAGCACTGTTAAGCATGGTGCTGAGGTGGGTAACACGGTAAAGCCATACCTTGACGCGATGAAAGCCATTGTGCGTAAATCTGTTGCTGGTTTTGATAGCGATAAGCGCACAAGAGCAAGGCTTGAGAAGTTGCTTGAGAAGCTGGCAAAAGACCTAGAAGTGCCTGCCGGAGAGTATCGCAAGGAGTTAATCAAGCAATTGCGCGAGTTCGCTAGGTACGAGGCACGTTATCAAGCCGACACTATTGGCGGTTGGGTTAATGTTGACTTGGTAACGCCGACAGTTGAACAGGTTTGGGCGGCCGCGAAGTTTGAGCCACTAAAGCTGGCCTCAAGTCCAATTGATTTTGATTCGCTGATTAACTCATGGGGCAACGATGAAGTTTCTCGCCTAGTGATGGGGGTCAAGTCTGGATTTGTCGAAGGGCTAACAACGCGCCAGATTATCAAAAACGTGGTCGGCGATGGTGGGCTTGCAGACATATCGCAGCGTAACGCCATGGCTAACGGTCGCACTCTGGTTATGCACTTGGCTAACGAGGCGCGATTTGCCACGTATCAAGAAAACGATGACGTAGTTATCGGCTACACTTGGGTATCAACGCTTGACAGTCGCACAAGCGATATTTGCCGCAGTCGTGATGGGCAGGTTTATTTATTCAAAGACAAAAACCAGCCGAAGCCACCTGCGCATTATAATTGCCGCTCCACAACTGCACCAAAACTATCACCAGAGTTCGATATCTTCGACCAAGGCGCTACACGCGCAAGCAAGGGCGCAGATGGCGGCAAGCAAGTCGCGGCAGATACGACTTATTACGATTGGCTAAGACGACAGCCTGCGTCATATCAAGATGAAGTGCTGGGCAAGACCAAAGGAATGATATTCCGCAATTCTGGCATTGATGCCGAAGAATTTAGAAAGCTGTCGGTTGATAATTTAGGTCGACCATTAGCGATTGATGAAATGGCGGCTGCGGATAAGCGAGTGGCAGAGTATTTGCGCGGTTAACCTGCAAGGTATAGAATGTGTTCAGTGTGCTACAGACGCTAACAAAGGTCATTGGTCTATTTGGAAGCGATTAGTTTCGCGAGGCAAAGCCAGTAGCACATTGTTGGTCAACCAACCGTAAGCGAGGTGATCAATCTTGACTCCAGAACAGATGGGGCAGCAGTCAGGCCATATACTGCGAGCTGAGCAACGTTGTGAAGCGTGGCGAAGGCAAGCAAAACACTAAGCCGCACTAGCGGCTTTTTTATTGTTGCAAATTAATCCACCATGGCATAACATTTGAATGACTTATATTCTTAAGTTAGATTTACATGCTTAAGTTAAATTTAAAGGTCTGTGACCATCCACATAACAGCTAGGGGCTATTATGTTTACTCTGAAATACCGATTGCAAGAAGAAGCGTTAGAAGGCGGCGAAGGCGGCGGCGGTGAAGCGCCAAAAACCTACACTCAGGAAGAACTTGACGCCGCACTTAAAGGGTTAAAAGAATCTCGCGATGCACTGTTGACTGAAAAGAAAACAGTAGCGCAAAAGGCTAAGGAAGCTGAAGAAGCGCGTTTAAAAGCAGAGCAAGAAGCGGCCAAGAAAATGGGCGAACTTGATAAATTCGAAGAAAGCCTCCGTGGTGAGTTCGAAAAAGAGCGCGGAGGTCTTACGGCAAAGCTTGAATCCCTGACACAGCGAGTGACAGGCGAAAGCAAAAAGGCAATTCTTGGCTCATTCGCTACTGAGTTTCACAAGGCCGAATCGCTTGACTTGATCGCGCAATTGGTAAAGACAGAGTTTGACGGTTCAGACGTTAAAACACAGTTTACTGACTTCGCTGGCAATGTGATCACAACTGACCAGGTGGAGTTTAAAAAGTGGATGCAAAAACATCCAGTTATTAGTGAGTTGATGAAAGCAGATGTTAAATCCGGCGGCGGTGCTGACGGTAATCGCAGTGCTAATGGTGTTAGCAATACGGCGACAATTTCTAGAAGTGATTTTGAAAAACTTAACCCGTTCGCCCAAAAGCAATTCATGCAAAAGGGCGGCACCTTAACCGATTAATGGAGATTTAGACCATGGCTAACACCCTAACAGGCTTAGTTCCGTCAATGTATAACGCGCTTGACGTAGTGTCTCGCGAATTAGTTGGCTTCATTCCTGCTGTGACGATGGATGCAACCTATACCCGCGCCGCAGTAGGTCAGCAAGTAACATCACCTGTTGCGCCAGTTGCAACTGCCACCGACATCACTCCAGCGGTAACGCCTCCTAACGATGGCGATCAAGCCATCGGTTCAACCACAATGACCATTACCAAGGCTCGCCGCGTGCCAATTCGTTGGAACGGTGAGGAACGTCTTGGCGTTGATAACAACGGCGCTCAGTTTAACGTCATCTTCCGCGATCAAATGGCGCAAGCGATGCGCACACTGGTTAACGAAGTTGAACGCGATTTAGCTTTGACCTACGTCAGTGCTTCACGCGCGTATGGTACAGCTGGTGCAACTCCGTTTGCAACAAACACCAGTGAGCTGATGCAGTCCCGCAAGATCCTTGTGGATAACGGCGCTCCATCTGGTGACATTCAAGCGGTGCTTGATACTGGCGCAGGTGCGAACATTCGCACACTGTACGGCATCAACACTACTCGCGATTGGTCAACGGTGCCAGTGAATGAGCGCGGTGTATTGGTAAACCCTGACGGCGTGAGCATCCGTGAATCCGGTCAAGTGGTTGTAGCAACAGCAGGTACTGGCGCATCAGCCACCACCAACGCAGCAGGTTACGCTGTTGGTGCAACTGTAATTACCTTAGCTTCTGCTGGTACTGGTACAATTCTAGCGGGTGATATCATCACCTTCGCTGGCGATACCAATAAGTATGTAGTCGCCTCTGGTGATGACGATGTATTAAACGGCGGCACAATCACGCTTGCAGCGCCCGGTCTTAAACAAGCCATTGCAGCATCAGCAACTGCAATCACGGTTATTTCAGCAGGCCCTCGCTCACTGGTGTTTGCTCGCTCTGCGATTGCTCTTGCAATGCGCGCACCAGCGTTACCGCAGGGTGGCGACGCAGCGGTTGACCGTATGCTGGTTACTGACCCAGTGTCTGGCATCACCTTCGAGGTGTCCATGTATGCCCAATACCGTCAAATGCAATACGAAGTCGCAATTGCATGGGGTACTAAGGCAGTCAAGCCAGAGCACATGGCTATTTTGCTTGGTTAATGTGACGCGGGGTTAGCCCCGCTTAACTTATGGGGATAACGATGGAAACTATCAAAGTTAAACCATGGGGCAAAGATCAAGGTGAATACGTTTTAATCAATGCTGCTGATTTCGATCCTGAAAAGCATCAGAAATTAGATGATCCTGCTCCTACCAAGAAATCAACCAAAAAGCCCGCCTAGTGTGGGCTTTTTTATTACTTATCTGTGATTTTTCATAACTTATGGTAAACTCTTTGCATAGGTTAATTTTATCTCATTCTATTGATTGTTTTTGGAGCGCATGAAATGGCTTTAATCGTTGAGGACGGTACGGGGCTGGTTGACTCGGACAGTTATATTTCACTAGCTGACGCTCGCACGTTTGCTGCAAACTACGGTATAACTTTGCCAGCAGATGACACTGAGGCGGAGATAACGCTCAGGAAAGGCACTCAATACGTTGATTTGCAGGAAGATTGCTTTGCAGGTGATCGCCTAACTGACACGCAGGCGCTGGCCTATCCTCGCGATGACGGCAGCGGGATGCCAAAGGCGCTCGGCAAGGCAACTGTTTACGCTGCGGCAGAATTTGCTCTAGGTACTGATGTTCGTGCAACTGACGATGGTAAATCGATTGCAAGCGAGGAAGTAACTGGCGCCGTTGCGGTATCGTATTTCAATAACGGCAAAACAGGCGGGACCGTGACCATTACCCGCGCCATGGATGCTCTTAAATCGCTACTTGTGGCCTGCAAGAATAATGGCTTTGAGTTTGGGGTGTATCGGTGATGGCTAGCGAAAAAGCTGTATCGATAATAGTTAACGGCAAAGGTGATCGATAATGGCACAAAACAAAGCTGCTCTACTGGCGCTAATCAACAGCAACCTGCCAGACAACACCACTGGAGCAATCACCCCGCAGAAGCATCGAGAAGTCGAAACGCAGATTTCTGACTCTGCGCTTAACGTGGTTGAGACTACCGCGCAAACTGTTGCGGGGCCGGTTGTTTTCGGTAGCACAGTAAAAAAAGGAACTAAGGATGTGCTTGTAGGGTCTAGAGAGGTTGAGATTCTGCGAGCGTCATCCACGGCAGCAAGCCAATTGCCGTCAGCACTTGGAACGGCTCTTCAGGTTGAGTTCGGCGCAGCTCAGACGCTGACAAAGCTTACTCTATCAGCAGATGGAGCCATCACATGCAACGTAACAGGCTATTACGCGTTCCGATTCAAGATGCAAAAGGGAAGGGATGGCGCAAGCGGGACAAGCATTCTTATGTCGCGCATTCTGCTTAATGGTGTTCAAGTTGGCATCAGTTCTGCCGCTAGAATGACGTCAACAGACCCGATTTATATCGTTGAGTCTCGCGTAGCCATTCAAATGAATGCTGGTGACGTTCTAACGCTGCAAATCATCCGTGACAGTGCTGGAGCTAACTTCGGTGGATTGTATGCAGTTAACTCTAGTCATGGGTGGAATCTTGCTCCAACTGCCTTGCTGGTTGCCTCAGAGATTGAAGGGCTTATATCATGAGTTTTTCTAATCGTATGCAAAAGGTGGCTACCAAGCTACTAACAAAGTTTGATGAGCGCGAAACGCCTATTAAACTAATCGTGCTTGGCGTTGGCACTGTTTTTGATTACGACTTAGGCGAGTATGTCACTGCGGCTAATACTGAGTATAATTGCACAGGGGTGGCTATTACCGTGTCGCAATCGCTGGTTAATGGCACCACGATCCAGTCAGGTGATAAGATGGTGACTGTATCCGTTAATGTTGGAGTGGTGCCAACAACCGCCGATAAGCTGCTGATTGATGGTAAGCAATGGTCTATCGTTGACACGCCACACGCCGACTACAATGGCATTGACAAGGCTGTTGTTTATAAGATGCAGGCGCGGAAATGATTAAACCAAAACCACAAATAAAACTCCGGCACAGCGACACGGGCGAGATAATCAGTGTTAGCGTTTTTGTTGGCGGTAAAGAACTTGATAAAAGCGATCCCGAGTATGTGGCAGCGGTGGAGAAGTTGAAGCAATATGGCTCTAACATTCGATAGGCAGATAGAAGCATTTGCCAAGAAGGCGAACATTAGCATTGATCGCGCCATTCGCGGGACGTCTATCAAGTTGTTTTCTGCGGTGATATTGGGGTGGCCTGTTAAAACAGGTAGGTCAAGAGCAAACTGGCAGGCAGGCGGTGCAATTCCAGCAAGCGGAATCCTAGCTATAGATGATAAGGTTGGAAACGCTACAGTAAGCAAGATGACAGAGTTCGTTAATGGGTCGATTAACGCTAGCGTCTTCACTTTGGCAAACAATATGCCATATTCGTACAAAATAGAGTTTGGCGGCTACCCAGGTGATGGACCAAATACTGTTGGCGGCTATTCAAAACAAGCTCCGGCTGGGGTAGTGCGGATTAACGTGGCGCGTTTTCAGAGCATTTTGGATGAACAGGCGAGGATTAATAGATGACGCAGCATGCTAAATATTGCCCATTCTGCCAGCATGATATAGAGCCTTGCAATGTTGAAGAATATGAATCTGGTGAGCACGATAGTCTTATATACGTCCATGATGCAGTTGTTCACGATGAAGATTATGATTTTGGTGAAATTCATTAAGGATTAAAAATGCCAGAAGGATACACAGAAGCACTTCAAAAAGCCTTTGAAATTGCGCTAATGCGGTTCGGGGTTGCTAATAGCATTACCGTGGCACTTGAGAACATTAATGCGCCAACGAATACGGCAACGCCTTACTTGGCTGGATTCCTACTGCCTGCGCCTGTTGAGGATGCGGATTTATATTTTACCGATAGACGCAGCGGGATTTATCAAGTCGATGTTCATTACGCCAGTCACTTGGGCAGCGCGCCGATTAACAAGATGATCGACCTGATTAATGCTGCTTTTAAGCCATCGACAGAGCTTGTTCGCGGCGTTATTTGCGCTGAAATTACTAATTTTTCTCCAGATCGTGTTACAGTTGACAACGGATGGGCCACAAAGCCCGTATCAATCAGGTTTGAAGCTTATACAGTGAGGTTATAAATCATGGTCCAGCCATACAAAGGGGCTACAACAGCCCAATTTTACGTGCCAGAAGTAACACCTGGCGTTACTCCAACAAGTCCGTCTTGGCGGCCGCTTCGCTCTACTAGCGGCGTTCCAGCTATTACCCGTGATGCTTTAGTGTCTGCTGAGCTTGACGGCAATCGAGAGGTTTCAAGCATTCGCACAGGTAACGAGCAGGTTACAGGTGAGTACGCTATCGAGCTAAGCCAGCAAAGCCAAGACGATTTACTTGCTGCTGCCATGACTTCTGACTGGGTTGCTGGTGACTCGCAAACAGGGTTAACTGTTGCGGTTGACTCTGCGCTAAAAACATTCACGCGCACAGCGGGAGATTTTACGTTGATTGCCGAGGCTGGTGACTTGGTTTACTTTGAAGGCTTAACTGGCGACAACGCCAAGCCATTCATTGCAACCTCAGTAACTGCATTGGTCATCACTGGTGCAGGTATTCAACATACGTTAACCGATGAGACTGGCGTGAGCACAGATTTTGCCACTGCTGATAAGTTGGAAACAGGAAACTTATGTAAATCGGTTTCTATCCTGACTTGGTTCAAAGGCAAGTGCGGTAATCCTGACGCCTACGTAATTACCCGCGGCGTTGAGTTTACCGGGTTCACCATCGAGCAGGCTGTTAACGCCATGGTAACTGGTTCATTCCCGTTTATTGGACTGAGCCAAGAGGTGCTTACAGGGCTTCCTTCAGGCTCAACATTTACCACTACTTATACGGCAGATCCATTTGCCTCGGTTGACGTTTCAGCGTTTGAGGGTTCAACTCCGCTTGTGCTGGTTGATACGTTCACCATCACTAACGACAACGAAACCAGCGCACAGTTTGAGCTTGGCAATAAGTCAGTGGCGTTTATCGAGCGTGGCAGGGCAAACAACACGTTCTCTCTTGCTGGCAAGATGTATGACTTGACAATGATTGAGAAGTTCATCGCTGAGACTGAGATTGAGTTGACCAGCGTGTTAAGCGGATTCTCTGGCGCAATGTCGTTCACTTTGCGCAATGCTCGCATGACCTCTGCAACGCCTGAAATCGGTGGCGCTGAGTCGGTAACGCTGTCAATTGAAGGTCAAGCAACAGGCAATGCGCTGCAATCGTCAATCACGATCCAGCGCATTGCTTACTAGTGTACCTACTACTAGGTTTGGGACTAGCACATGGAAGTGCGACTTATTTAATGCGGCGAAAGTTTATTTGCTGAAATCCATCCGGCAGGAGTGCGGTAACCTCTTTATGCGCTAGAAGTGAAGATTGCCAAAACCAAACCGCAATAACTCCTGAACCTACAATATTTCCGTCTCTTATCACTTCATACGTGTAATATTTTTTAAGCATCATTCACCATCCTTAGGATCAATCCCAAGCATGGCTTTAGCGTGTGCAATTGCGGCAGATTTTGTTGAGTGAACTAGGCCGCGAGACAGCCAGCGCTTATCACATCTATCCCCATGAAAATTGTGATACCCAACAAAACAATCGTTATTTATTGATGGGATGAAATACTTCGCGCCATCATCTGGAGCCTCACGCATCGGCTCAGGCACTTCAAACCCATTCACCAAAATAGTTTTTGGCTTCACGCGATACTTGCAACCATCGACAAACGCAGTCGGCACCATGCAGTCATACCATTCGTCACCTACGTACATCTGGATAACTTCACCATTGGCTTGCGCTGTGACTAGCGGCAGGATTTCTTGGGCGTGTTGTTGGGCGGTTTTCATTTTGTGGTTCCTTTTTGGTTATCAACATTAATTACCACCATTCTATCCTCTATCTCCACGCTGTCAACATTTATTTAAATTTAATTTACTGCTGCTTATAGCTACACTATTACAGTCAACAACATGGAGATGACAACGTGAAATTAGCAGACTTACTCAAGCAAGCAGAAAACCCAGCGCACAAGGTCCCTGTAATGGTTGGCGACGAGCCTAGCGGCAATCATTTAATTCTGAAAGCGATTGGTTCGGATGATACCAGCCTAGCGCTGACTCGCTATCACCGACTGCTAAAACTATTTGATGAACGATTCGAAAAAGACAACGCAGAACTTAAAGCAGAATGCGAAGCGGCCAAAGACTTTGGCGAGTACAACATTAAGCACAATATCGAAGTATCGAAGCTGCACAAGGCCTTTGCGGTTGAACTGGTCGATGGCTGGGATTTTGACGATGAGTTTAGCTCGGATACATTATCTCAGTTGCTTTACGCTATGCCATCGTTAGCGCTGCAAATCCGTGACGAGTTTTACAAGGCGCTCGGTGAGCACCAAAAAAAGTAACAGCCCTGCTTGAATATTGCGCATGGGAGTGGGGCGATAAGCAGAAGCTAGCGAAATTTGATGCGATCAGCGATACGCATAATGAGGCGCTAGTTGCCATGGGGGTGATAGAAAAGCCGCCAGAGCAGCAACAAAGACAATCGCCAGACTTTCCCGAGGAAATGGCGCTGCTGTATGGGCATTATAAGCGCCTTAGGTTTGGTGTTTGTTACGGGGCCGATGTGGTAACATTAGTGCCAAGAGCTGCACTGAGCTACGCAGAAATCGAGAGCTATTTGCGCCTTGTGAACTGGCAACCAACATCAAGCGAAATCGAGACAATCATGGATATTGACGCAATATTTGAGATGAGAGAGGTAAAATAAATGGCCGATATTGCAAGCTTGATTGTTCGGGTGAAGGGTGAGGGGGTTAGCTCCACCACGGCAGGACTAAGCTCGCTAACTGGTGCAGCAGTAAAGGCAACTGGTGCGATTACTGGACTTGCCTCTGCTGGTGCTGCGCTTAGTAAACTGGTTAGCGTTTCTCGCCAAACTGACGTATTAAAGGCCAGCCTAGTCACCATGACGGGCAGCATGGCTAACGCTAATGCCGCATTTGATGAGCTTTCAAAATTCGCCGCATCCACTCCTTACGCGCTTGATCAATCAGTAACAGCATTTACTAAGCTGGTTTCTTTAGGCTTAACACCAAGCCAAAAAGCGCTTACAGCTTACGGCAATACAGCGGCGGCAATGGGGAAAGACCTGAATCAAATGATTGAGGCCGTTGCTGATGCTACTACTGGCGAGTTTGAAAGGCTAAAAGAGTTTGGCATTAAGTCTAAACAAGAAGGCGATAAAGTTTCTTTTACATTCCAAGGTGTGACAACCACAGTTGCCAAAAACTCTGCGGCAATTGAAGGATACTTGCAGGGAATTGGTGAAAACAACTTTGCTGGGGCCATGTCTAACCGCATGGCAACGCTTGACGGAGCAATTAGCAACCTATCTGATTCATGGGATGGACTTTTTAGGGCTATTTCAAGCCAAGGCGCTGGTGGGTTAATTCAAGAACAGGTCATTGCTGCAACCAATGCGGTAAATGAGTTATCTGCCGCAATATCATCTGGACAGGCGCTAGGGCTGATTAATGCTTGGGGTGGTCAGTGGCATGATACAACAGAGGAAATAAAAGCCGCTATCGATGACGCTGGCAGATTCCTAGAAGAACAACTAATGAATTGGGGTTTATCTGGCGAAGAATCGTCAAATCTCCTGTCTGATGCGTTTTGGCAATTCCCGTCAAATATCAGAGCTATCGTGCAGGTTGCTACTGTCGAGATGGCCGGATTCATCGACAAAACAAAAATATGGGGAGAGGCATTAAAGCCTGAAAACTGGCTGTTAACTGTTGATGAATTTTCTGCAAAATACGCAGAGCAATTTGCGCAGGTTGATAAAAACGTACTTGATACAACATCAACGTTTATGCAGGCTAGACAAGATAGAATTAACAAGCTAAAAACAGAGATAGAAACTGCCAACAATCTCAGGATGGCTTACGAGAAGCAGCAAAGCGCCGCTGGAATTGACCTTTCTCAATTTAGTAAAGCTCCAGCAGCGAATGATTCACCAGCAACGACAGGATCAAGCGCCACAGAGTCACAGAAAAAACAAGCTGCAGCATATCTTGAGCAACTCCGTCAAGCAAACCTAAGCGAAATGCAACTAGTTGACGCTCAGCAGCAAGAAAAAACCGCCAAGCTGCTTGAGTACAAAAACGCAGGGCTGGTAAGCGAGCAGCAATATCAAGATGC
>Ga0194136_1000216_pt1 | contig 33307 bp, 24 predicted proteins | sample TARM_MetaG_T3A_1_FD_134023 | JGI IMG/M metagenome (GOLD analysis project Ga0194136, IMG submission 134023) | Freshwater microbial communities from Pennsylvania, USA, analyzing microbe dynamics in response to fracking - TARM_MetaG_T3A_14 (version 2) | ecosystem: Environmental > Aquatic >...
CACCGCCCCCTATCTGCGGATGCCGCTCGAGCAGGCAATCCAGAAAGCCACACCCCCACCGGCGGACGGACAGGAATGGCTCTTCGACTGGGCCGATGCCTCACACGTGACCGCGACCGCCGTACCGGCTGAGGACCCCCGCGTCTGGCAGCGCAGCCACGACCGCAAGATGGCCAGATCGCTCGGCGACCGGGCCCTGTTCGACGCAGTCCGCAACGCCGCCGACTACGACTTCGCCCTGACGGTGGAAGAGCGCACCGAGAGCGAACGCAACGGCACGACCTACCAGTTCCCCACGAAGGTGACCTGGACATACGGCGGGTTCGATGCCACCGACCCTCAATTTCGTGAGAGAGTCACCGCCGAGTTCGACCGCAAGATCCGCGGCCCCGGAGTGTGGGTCTACGACTGGTCCACCGACGGGGAGCTGCACATCGAGCTCGTCGCCGACGACGACCTGCGGGCCCGTCGGAAAATCGTCGCCCGCAAGATCATCGCCGACGTCTACTCGATGATCCGCACCACCAAGACCACCAGCATCGACTGCGAGGTCACTCGGTGGATGCCAGAGGGCAAGAAGTTCCCCGAGCACTACCCGGTGGCGGTGTCCATCGACTTCGACACCCTCAACCTCGGCGACCGCCGCGTACGCAACAAGTTCGAGTCAGATTTCGACACCGCCATGGAAGCCAGCTACCAAGGCCTGACCTGGCTGTACGACTGGACACCAGGCGGAACTACCCGACTTGAGGCGACAGCGCACCCGTCCCGCAGCAAGCAGGCCCGCCGCAAGGTCACCGAACGCAACCTGCGCAACGTGATCGAGTCCAAGTTCGGATCCAGTAAAAACTTCGTCGACTGCGACATCCTCGAGTGGCAGCCAGCCCTCAGTGCCGACGGTTCCGCGATGGTGCAGGTCGCCGAGGTGAAGTTCGGGTCCATGGACGTCAACGCCCGAGATACCCGCGATGGTTTCCAAGACCACTGGGACAGCCTGAGCACCGACAACGACTGGCACTACTCGTGGGATGCCCCCAAGGGGAAGGTCACCATCACCGCGGTCCCGCCTCTACCGACCGAACTGGCCTTCCCCGAACCCGGCACGCCGGAGTTCGACGAGGCGGTCAAGCTCGCCCACAAGGGCGTCTTCCGGTTCGGGCCACAGAAGGGCGGAGGGTGGCTGGACTGGGATCTAGGAGAGACCCCACACGGCCTGATTGGCGGAAAGACGGGCTCGGGGAAATCGGTGGCCCTGTCGATCGTGCTGTTCTATGCGATGTACCTGCCCGACGACCTGTCGGTGATCGTGTGCGACCCCAAACGCACCGACTTCACCTGGACCCCAGAGTTCCCCTCCGTGATCCGATTCGCCGCCACCGACGAAGAAATCTGCGCAGCCGTCGGCGCGGCACGCGCGAGCATGGACGCCGCTCAAACCCTGCTCAACCGCACCCAGGTCCGCAACCTGGGCCTGCTGCGCGTCAAGTACTCCCAACAGCCAGAGCTGGAAGCGCAGTACGGCCCTGTCCCCAAGCGGGTCATCCTGTTCTTCGACGAGATCGCCGACTTCCTGGCCCGCGGCGCGGACAGTGAGATGGAGGAGCTCAAAGACGAGGCCCGAGCCAGCCTCGAGAAGATCGCCCGACTTGGCCGAGCACTGGAAACCAACATCGTGTGCGCCGCACAGAAGCCGGACGCGAAGATCATCTCTACCCAGCTGCGCTCCCAGCTCGGGTTCCGTCTCGGCGTCGGCCCCCTGGACCAGTACGAGTCCGAGCAGATCCTCAACTCCAACCACGGCACCCGCTTCCCGGAGGCCGGCACCCCCAAGGGCCGAGCGTGGGGCTACGACCCCAAGAACGGATACCGGCAGGTGCAGGTCATGTTCCTGCCCGACGACCCGATGCCCTGCCCCTGGGACCCCGCGCAAACGCTGCGAGGCACCAAAGACATGACCCGGGAACGGCTACGCGACCTCGGCTATCAGCAGATCACTGTCACCAACGCCGACGGCGGCCAGGAACCCCGGTGGGTGATCCTCGACGAGCCCGACAATGGCACCCCAAGCGTCGCCGCGGACCTGGTCGACGACTCCGGCGACACCCCAGCACTTCGTCTGGTGGCAGAAGATCCCGAGCCTGCCCTCGAGGTCGAAGAGGTAGAACCGAGTTCGCCGGAGGAAGAGCCGGCACCTGCTCCCGAGACCGACGCTCCGTACCCGTCCCCCCAGGACACCTCGGAGCCACCTGCGCAGCCGCCTGCCCAGCCAGCGACCGAACAGCCATCACCGCGCGGCCCCCGGAAGGCCAGTCGCGCCTCCGGACCCGCAGAAGGCCAGCAGCAGCCGTCCGCGACAAGCAGTCAGCCAGATGACCCAGGCGACGACGGCGAGGACGAGGACGCCCTGTGGTCCTGACGACAGCACTGACGACCCGGAAGCCTGGGCGTCCCTAGTTCTGGGCGCATCGTTGGCGATCGTCCGGGTCGGCAAACCACCAGTCGATTCCGCCGGGCTCGACCCAGCTATGCGGCTCTCCGCCGCCAGCGACCCTCACATCCCCGACTCCCGAGTACTCGCGGGAGAACTCCCTCGAGTCCCGGCCATAGACCATCTTCGGGGACCTCGTCTCGGCCAGGCGGTCAAGTCTGTGTTCTGGAATAGACCCAAAGTAGGGGTCGGGAATAGCGCCTACTGGGACGCCGTATTTGTAGCCAGTCGAGTGAATCTCGCGGTCAGGGTCCATCCAGGAGACCTGAAAATCGACGCCACGGACATAGATGTTGTTCGGAGACAGGTTGAGCAAGCGAACGGTGGCCTTCTTTGGCGCATAGCTGGCGAAGTAATTGTGGCCAATTGATTCTCCTGGCTTCGGCATGGGGGGAATCCCGGGTCCGAACTTTCTTTCCCAGTCGATCTCAAAGGACTCAACTATAGGCGGTAGGCAGTCTTGATCTGGCCAGTCAGCTGGGGTCACGGTTGTGGTCTGGGTGGACGTCACAGTGCTAGTGACGACAACTTCCTCGGCAGGCCCCCCGCAGCCGCTCGCCATGATCAATGCGCCAACGAGGCTCACCTGTTTCCATAGCCGACCGGCGACGCCTCGACTGCAGGCCAAGTCTCGATTTGTCTTCCCCACGCTCACAGGCCTCCAGATGAGTTCTTAACGGGCGCTCATTCTCGCACCGCTCCTCCGTCCTAAGCCCGCAGGTCGCCAAACAGTCGGCGTTATCGGCGCACCTAAGACCGAGCCCAGTCATGTGTGGAAAAGCCGCCGGCATGACCATGGGGGATGATTTGGGCATCGGAGTACATACAGCGGATGCGCCCATGGGCGTAGCGAAAGGGGCACCCCGGTGCGACTCGTCTCGACAGTGATCCTCGCCCTGGTCCTCACCGGCGTCGGATGGGGATTCCTGACCTGGGCTGCCGACGGCAAGCAGCCCTTCTCCGAAGGGTGGTGGCCGACGTTCTACGCCAACGTCGAATCTGCCGTCGATTTTGGTGGCGACACCGTCGAAGACAAGCTGCCTGACCCGGCGAACCTGCCCAAACCGGACATGGGTGGCGACATCCCTGACCTGGACTCCACCGATCAGGAGTTCGTGCCCATTCCCGGCGCCCCAGGCCAATCCGGCCCGCTCGACCCCGGGGCCGGCGCCGGGCAGCCCGCGATCCCCGCACCCTGACCCAGAAAGGACAGCGACATGAAGTGGATCTTCGGCATCGTCGGGGCGCTCGTCCTGTGGGGAGTCCTGCAGGGCGCCACCGAGGTCGATCTCAGCCAAGGGCAAGACACCATCGTCGACGCCGCCAAGAAGATCATCGGCGGCGCCGCCGACACAACGATCCTGCTGCTGCCCAAAGCTATCGACGCGCTGACCAGCCTGGTGGACCAAATCCCCGACAACGGCAGCTACAACCCGCCCACCATCGGCGAGTAAGGAGCCCCCCAATGGTTATGGGCCCGACACACGCAATGAGCGGAGCTGCCGCCGGACTGGCCTTGGGCGCGTTCCTGCCCGCCCACTGGGGCGGAGCAGAATCCGCGGCCGAACTGTTCGTCTTCGCCGGCGTCACCGCCGGCGCGGCACTCCTGCCTGACCTCGACACCCCGCAGGGCACCCTCGCCCGATCCTTCGGCCTGGTCTCCACCACAGCCGCCCACGTCGTGGAGAACACCTCCCAGGCGATCTACAACCTGACCAAGACCCGCAAAGACGACCCGATCAACAACGGGCACCGCACTGCGACACACACCATCTGGTTCGCCATGCTGGCAGGTGGCGCCGCCTCCGCCCTCGTCGGCAGCTTCGGGAAAACCGCAGCTGTGGGCGTGCTGTTCTTCATGCTCGGCCTGGCCATCCGCGGACTGGCCCCCACCTGGACCAAGAAACAGGACTGGTTGTACGTCACCGGACTGTCGCTGGCGCTGGCGTTGGCGGTGTGGGCGATCTTGCCTGCCTCCGCTGGCAGCGCGGCCCTCGGCGCCGCGGTCGCCGTCGGATGCTTGACCCACCTGCTGGGCGACATGATCACCAAGCGGGGCGTCCCGCTCCTCGGTGGTGTGGTGTCGATCCGCGGCAAACGGTGGTGGGACTTCGGCCCGCCCGGGCCCCTGCGTATCCGGGCCAACGGGATGGCCGACCGCATCCTGCTGTCGGCCTGCACCGGGGCCGTGTGCCTGCTCAGCTACTACGCGCTCGCGGACCCGACAGTGCTCGGAGGCGACTTCGGGGCAGTGGCAGTCGCCCTGCCCTAGAAGTCGAGGCGCTCATCGGCGGCGGCGATCACCGCATCAATAGCCTCCTTGGCCTTCTGGGCACGATCGACGATGCTGCGGGTCTGCTTGAGGAGTTCCTTGAGCTCATCGAGCTCGTCGTCGTCGACGATGTCCAGGAACTGCGGCAGTTCCTTCTGTACCGCGATCACGTCTGGCAGGTGCCCGCCGATCTCCCGAATGTCCTGCAGGTGCTGCACGTAGTTGGCGTTGGCCCGCATCTGCGACAACGCATCCGAGGCGTTGATCACCGGTGCGCTGTCCTCATCGCCGAAGTCGTCGCCGTCGTCGAACGAACCGAACGCATCGAGAGCCGGCGAGGACGGGCCTGCGGTGCCCGAGTCTTCATCGTCGGGATCGGAGTCGTCGAAATCGTCGTCCGTCTCGCCGACGCCGGCGCCGCCTGTGGGCCTGGATTCGGGGAAAGGGCTGTCGAAGTCCTCGTCGTCGCCGCCGGCGGCGCTGCTGCCGTTGCGGCCCTCTCCCCCGCCGCGTTCTGCGGACGCCTCGGACAGGGCCGAGTTGAGCACGTCCTGCACGTCATCGGGGCTGGCGTCCTTGTCGGCGATCGACGCCGCCACCCGGTCACTGATGGTGTCGACGAGCTCGAGGTCGGCGCTCATGCCGCCGCCGAGCTCGCGCAGGGTGCGCTCCGGGATCTCCAAGTCGCCCGGGTCGACACCGGTGCGGTCGGAAATGGCCCACAGCATCCACGACACCCTGGCCATGCGGTGGACGTGTGAACGGCTGTAGGGCTTGCCCGTCGACGGGTTGACGGCAGTGCCGCCCAGGCTCCGCAGCATCAGGTCCCGCGGGTTGGCGTAGCCGAGCGGCACCCATGCCTGGCGGCGGATGATCTCCACGATGGTGTCGTAGAACGTCTCCGCGGCAGCGATGGCCCGCTCCACCAGCTCCTCGGCCTCGGGCTTGCTGCAGGGGCCCTGGCCGGGTTCAGCAACCTCAGCGGCGGGGCGTCGATCGACGGTGGCTGTCGAGGTGCCGAGCACGGCGTTCATCGCGTCGTCGACGTCGCTGTCTGCGGGCATGAGGGCCTCCCTGAGAGTCCGATTGGTGCCGCTGATGTTAGGTGCAGCTCATGCCGCCGCCCCGCCCCGGAAACCGGGACGGGGCGGCTGTAGGCGGGGCTGGTCAGGCAGGGGCGAACTGGGCGTCGTTGCCCGAGCGTCCGCGATGCAGGGCGGCGTCAAACGAGCCTTCCTGCGGGGCGTACATGCGGGCCGGGGAGATGCGGGGCGGGTCGCCGGCGATGGCGTCCAGTGCCGCGTACCTGGCCGACTTGTCCGGGGAGATCCGCAGACCGTGGGGCATGACCCTGCGGCCCTCCGGCAGGCCCATGACCTTGATGAGGTGCTGCTCCATGGCGCGGGCCTGCGCCGTGTTGCCGGTGTCCTTGAGTACCTGCGGCGGCACGTTCACCACGATCGAACCGTCAGGCTCGGACCGCACCGAGTACTGCACCCGCTCCTTCTTGAGGACGGTGCGAGTGCCCCCGCCGGGGACCGGCTCAGTCACGGGGATGAGCTGCGTCTTGGATTGGGACAGGCGGCGGATCCGGCTGACGACCTGGCCGGTGTTGGCGAGGTCGACCGGCTTGGCCTTGGCGGTCTTGAACTCGGGGTGGCGGTCCCACGCCTCAGGCGTGTCGATGCTCTCGCCTGTCTCGAGGTCGGTGGCCTTGCTCGGCCAGAGGGTTTCCGGCAAGCGAGCTACGCCATGGGTGTCGGCAGCTTCGAGGGTCTGCCGCATCGCATCGACCCGCATGGCCGACATCGTCTCGTAGCTCAACCGCTCCGGCGGAAGTGATGCCGCGTCGTTGGCCAGCCCCTCCTTCTGCAGGCGCAGTGGTTCGCCCGCGCGGGCAGAACGCGCGGCCGGCACAGCCTCGTACTTGTTCGCCAGGCGGTACCCGACTGCACGCACGTGCGGGCAGCGGCGCGTCTGCTGGTACTCCGCGCACTGGCACCGCAGTCCCGGGTTGCCGGACTGGCCGTCGATACCGAGCACGCGGTTTCCGCTCTCCGGGTCCTTCCATACCGTCACGTGCCCCGACACGTGCCAGTCGTCGTCGGAGCCGTTGAACGACACTGCGGAGTCCCACATGCGGGTTCCGTCCTCGGTGACCGTCAATGCCTCCTGCTTCGATCCGGAACGCAGCGCCCCAGCGATCGTTTCCTTGGTTTTCGGATGCTGGAGGCCGCTGTGGTCGGTGGCGCCCTTGAGGGACTGCACCAGTGTCGGGGGCTTGGCGGGAATCACTTCACCGTTCTCGCGGGCGGTGCGGGCCATCGCCTGGTAGGCCATGACGTTGCGGACCCGCAGGTGATCGGTCTCCTCCGACGGGCCGCCGATGACCGGGCACTGGTGGCTCGAGTTCAGCGACGCCCACCGGCCACAGGTGGGGCAGCGAGTCTCCTCCATGGCCTCAGCCAGGTCGGTGGCGTTCTCGAACTCGTGACCTTCGACGGCCTGGTTCTTGCTCAAGAATCCGGCGTGCAGGGCCTTTCCAACGGACGGGTGGTCCATCAGTGCGTCGACCTCTTCGGGCCGGGCCCGGAAGTAGCGGGGCGGGTACTTCTTGCCCGACTTGCTCGGGTGCATCGTCACCTGCAGCAGGCCGTTGTTCGGGTTGTAGGCCACCGACTGCACCCAGTTGGAAACCTTCGGCTCGCGGGACTTGAGTTCAGCGAGGGCGGCTGCGCCTTCCTTCTCGAACTTGCGGCGCATCTTCTGCACCGCCGCCGCGCTCTTGAGTGGCTCCCCCAGCTCTTTCTCGTCCCGGGCGACGGACTCCTTGAACTTGGCCACGGTCATGCCTGGCGCCTTGGCGTCGAAGACGGCCTGGATCTCTTCTTCGGTGCGGGTGGCCAGCATCTCCTTGCGGTCCAACACGCTCTGATGCCGGTCGAGAATCTGGGACTGCGCCGAAACCGCGTCCAGCGTCTCGGTCAGGTCGGTGTTCGGACAGGCCTTCTGCTCGTGCCCGAACTGGCCACAGCCCGCACAGCGCACGGAGCCTTCGCCGCCTGGCTTGGTGTAGGTGCCGAGGACGTGCTTGTCGGTGATCGACGGGCGTGGCGCGTGCTTCTTGCGGTGCTCGGCCAGCGATTCCTGGGTCTTCTTCTCCATCGCCGCCATCGCGGCGCGGGCCCGCCCGGACTGGCCGAGGTCAGCCTGGTCTTGGGCGTTGACGCCCGACACAGCGAGGGAGTCCCTGTACTCGTCGGTCAGGCTGATGTTGGAGAAGTTGCCCTTCTCGTTGATTTTCTCCAGCCACTCGGACTCGACCTGGGCGTACGGGACGCCGCGGCGGCGGGCCTGGTTCTCCAGGAAGCTGCGGCGGGCCGGCACGAGCCGTTCCATGACGGAGACGATCTTCATCGAGGCGACCATGTCGGCGCCGGTGTTGCGCTGAACCCCCTTGAGCGGGGAGCCGTTCTCGTGTTTGCCGGAGCCCAGCCGTGCGATCTCCTGGTCAATGCGGGTGATGATGCCCGGATTGGTCTTGGACTCGCCGTACCGGCGGGCGGCACTCATGGTCCCTTCGGGCAGCTCCTCCACCCGTGCGCGCAGTTCTTTCCACGCCTTGACCTGTTCGTCCTGGGGCCAGCTGTCGAAGCTGGAGTACTTGGAGTCCGCGGCCTCGACTTCGTGGCGCAGCTGGTGCTGCATGGACTGCAGGTTCGCATCGTGATCGACCGGGTGGCCCATCATCCGCTGGAACGACTTTGCCAGCCCGATCATCGCCGAACGGCCCTTATTTTCCCGACACACCATGGGGACTTTCCCTTCATGCAAGTTTGATTCCGATGCTTGTGACGATGCCGCACGCAGGCCCCACTGTCAACGATTCTGTCCGGCCATTCGTGCAGGCCACACGTGTCGCCGCAGGCCACGTCTGGGGTTGCAGGTGGCGGGAAATAGTTCGTGGCAGAACGAAACAGGGGCGGGCACCGCCGAAGCAGTGCCCGCCCCTGATCGAGCACAGGGAACCCTCTGGCTTAGCCCTGGCTGGCGGTCGCCGCCTGCGCCCGCTCGAGGTCGCGTTGACGCTTTTCTCTCAACCATGGACGCATCAGCTCCACGGCATGATCGACCGGCCGCTCCGTGACCTCCACCAACCCAGCATCAGCAAGTGACTGCAGGTAATCGGCGGGATCAGCGGGGTTGAGCCACACCAGATTCGGATCGCCTGGCACCCAGAACTGGGCCCCGGTGGGGGCCGTCCCTGTCATCACCGACATGGGTGACACCGTGCCCGTGAACGGCAGGTAGTCGGTGCGCAGACACACCAGCTGCACATCGGCCCGCCACTCGCCCTGCGCGACCTCCCCGGCCTCCTCGCCGTCCTCGTCGAAGAACGGCACCATTTCCGGGATACCGAAGGGGCGCCGGCCCTCATCGCCGGCGGCAGCGCAGGCAGTCAACTCGTCGCGCTCGTCTGCGTCGAGTCGCGCCCAGCGTCCATCGTCGACCGCGGCGGCATTGAGTTGCTGCTGCAGCTGGATCCGCACCCCGGTGGCGTGATCGGTCAGTAGCGCAGCGACCCGCATCTGCGCCGTCTCCAGCCGGTCACGCCTCGCCCGGTACGCGTCGTACGCCTGCTGGGTTTCGGGGTCGAGCTCTTCAACGAACGCGAGGGCCTCGTCGTCGGCATCGTCCGCGCCGATCAGGAGTAACTCTTCCCGAGTCGGGGGTGCTTCGGGAGCAGGGTCCACGCCGAGGTCGTCCCGAGCTGCCCGCAGTTCGGCGATCGCGGCCGGGGCGTCCCCGCCGACGAGCATCGCGACGGCATCGTCGGCGGTGTCGGCGTAGATGCGGGTGCTCTTGCCTGCGAGCTTGGTGGCGTTGACGTCCACTACGTACGGTCGCCACCGTCCGATCATCGGCAGGACGCGGCCGTGCGCGGCGCCGATCTCATCGTGGTGTCCGTCGCTGGTTACCAGGGGTGGGGTGAGCAGGTTCGGGTCGAGAGTGTCTAGCTGGTCCATCGTGATGGCGGTGATGGGGGTGACGTCGCTGTTGTGTGCTGGGGAGGTCATGGGGTGGGTCCTTTCTGGCTGTGGTGGGGCCACCGTAGCGGCGGACTGTCGTAGTTGTGGTGTAGGGACGACGCCCTGGTCAGGAGCCGCTGACGGTGCTGATCAGGACGCGGTTTACGGCCTCGGCGAAGCGGCGCGGGGTCACCCCCTGCGCGACGATTGCTTGGTCTGGGGCGAGAGCGTTGGTCGTGCCTCCAGTCAGGGCCCACAAGACGGTGACGCCGCTGGCAACGGCGTCGGCCACCGTCTGCTGCAGCCGGCGGGCTTCCTCCGGGTCCGGCAGTCGACCATCGGTCAGCACCACCAGCAGGCGCGCGCCTCGACTGCCGAGCAGGGCCGCGGAGTCACAGGCCAGGCTGACCGCGTCGGCGTACCCGTCGGAGCCGGCGCCGGTGTCACGGATCTGCGGTACGAGGTGGGGTGAGGAACCGATGCGGACGATCTCGAAGGCGTCGCCGCCGAACCCCCACACGGTGGCGGATCCGCCCAGGTCGCGGGCTGCGCAGGCCACTGCCCACATCAACGCGGTCGCCGACTCCAGCCACGGCGCCATGGACACGGACGTGTCCAGCACGGCAGCGACCCGAATGTCGGGCTGGTCGTCCATTTCGGGGATGTGCCGGGTCCACGGGGTGGCGGTGATCGGGGTGCCGGCGTGCTGCTGTGCGCTCATGCGGACCAGTTCGCGGGTGTCGGTTCGGCCGGTGGGGGTTTGGGTGGGGTGATCGACGATTGAGAGTTGGCGCCGTTGGGCTATCGACAGTGCCGAACGCAGCTGCGCCCGCAGAAGCTGATCCTCTTCCGTGGCGGGCCGGTGCCGTAGGGATCGGTGCGCGGGCAGGCCTGTTCCGGCGCCTGCAATCCCATGGTCGGGATCCAACTCCGTGGTGCGCTGCACCTCCGTCGCGGTGTCGGCGAAGTCGGCGCGCAGTGAAGCAACCTCCTCCAGCGCGGTCGCCTCGGCCTCCTCGAGGGCGGAGGTAGCGCGGCGACTGGCCCTGGACAGCAGTTCCGGGCTGGAAGCGCGGTCATGGTGTCGTGGGAGCCGGGCATCGGCCAGCTGGAGCCAGGTGGTGGCCAGCGACATCACCGCGGAGCGCTGGTCGGGGGCCGCCAGCATGCGCCGCCACGTGGTGACGTACTCGCGCATCACGGCGGGCCCGAGATAGTCCACGAGTGCGGCTTTGACGTGCTCGGTAGTCGAGGTGGGAAACACCAGGCCGTCGGCTCTCGGGCACACCGTGGTCAGTAGTTGGTAGGCGGCGGCATCGTCACTGCCGGAGATGGGCGCCCGGGCCAGCCAAGTACTGATCGTCGGCAGCAAAAGCCGCAGGGAGGGCTGCCGACGTCGCAGTTGAGCTTCGGCGCGCAGTTGATCGAGCTCGAGCATCGTCTCAGCGAGCCGCCGATCGGACGGTAGGCCAGCCTGCCGCCAGGTCGAGGTGACCAACGGGGCGCACACGGCCGCCATGCGGGCGGCAGCGCGGGGATCGGCGAGTTGATGGGTAAGGGAGTCGACCTGCACTCCCTGCATGGAACGGGGAAGGCCGGCAGGCTCGGCCTCGATCATTGCGGTGTCGCCGTCGAGGTACGCCGCCGCAGGCGCCCCGGACGAGCCAGTGGGCACTATGACGACCTGTTCAACCGTCACTCCCCAGCCCTGCAGCATCAGCAGCACCGACTCCTCGGTGACGGACCATAACGCCATGTGTGCGGCCCCTCCTCGCTGCCAGCAACGGATGCAGGCACCTGTTGTATCAGCCGGGCATGCCGCCGACCGGCCAGTCACGTAGCGGATCGAAGCGACACGGTGGGCCGATACGATCGCGCCAACGACCCCGGCCGCAGGGGTGGCACACGAAGGGACGTTCTCGGCAGATGTTGGCGTTCGGGTTTGGGTTCGTCCCCGACGAGGACCAGTTCGACGATGAGGTCGCCTCGACTTACGTCAATCTCGTCACCGATACCGGGATTCGGGTCTGGGGCAGTGCCACCGATCCCCTGTCCCGCCACGAGGCACTCCCCCCATCGACGAAAGCTCGAGTTGAGGCGCTGAGGGCGTTGGCTCGCGAGATCGAGGAGCAGTGCGCTCCTGGAGAAGTGCCCCACCATGTGCGGCTGGGAGTGGTCAACGTCGAAGATGACCTGCCGACAGCGGCAAAGCCGGCGGAGTTTCTCGCCCGCGAGTTCGCACTTGCCGTGAACGCGGAGAGGACGATGCGGGCCGATCCAGACACGTTCCTCGAGATGATCGTTCAGCTGTCGCCAGACCTGGCCCGTCAGATGCGGGACGCCTACATTCCCCGCACTCTGGCCGGCCGGTCCGACGTGCACATCATCCGCACGATCGCCGAAACCGGACAGCCAATCGCCCTCGGCGGCCCGCCGGGTTCAGGCAAGACGACCCTGGTGCGGGAAGCGCTCGGTGACGAGCTGATCATCGTGCCCTGCTCGACGGCGACAACGTGGCCGGACCTGGTGGGATTGCACCAGCCGGTGCCCGGCGTCGAAGGCCCGTTCAAGTGGATCGACGGCCCCTTGTGGCGGGCTATGGAACAAGGGCGCCCTCTGCTGCTCGACGATGCCGGCGCCCTGCACCAAGGGGTGCAGACTGCGCTGCATCCGGCTCTGGACACGCGCCGCAGTATCGACGTGATCGACCGACCCGGCACCCAGCACCTGCAGGCTGCCGACGGGTTCACGCTCATTCTGACGTTCAACCCGGGCAACGGACCGGGCTTATCTGAGCCTGTACGGAACCGCATGGCACTGATCGTCGACGTGCCCACCGACTTCGCCACCGCTCACCAGCTGGAGGTTCCGACCGTGGTGATCGACGTAGCGGAGGCGTTGCAGAGGCGGGCGGACGCAGACCGTGCCGACGGTCTCGACAGGTGGGTGCCGTCGCTGCGTGAACTGCTGGCCGTACGTGACCTGGCGATCGCAGTCGATGTCGAGTTCGCAGCGGAAGCACTGGTGTCGAAGGCCCCGACCCTGGCGGACCGGGAAGAGACGCTGGCACTGTTCCGCCGTCGGCTCGGTGACCGATTCGCCACGGGAGGGGCACTGGTCTCCGGCTCCACTCACCAGTCGATGCCCAGCACCTGGTGAGGGCGGGCCCCGCGGGCAAGTCGTCCACGGGGCCCGACGCGAGCCTCAGACGGCTTCGGCCATCGTCGACTCCGGTTCGGGCCGCGGCTGACCATCCACGGTGGTGGCCCCCAGCGGATCCCGCTCCAAGCTGATCGTGCGAGACGCGAAATCCAACGCCTCGCTGGTGTGGGAGATCAGCACCACCGACGGGAACAGCTGCTGCAGTGCGGCGATCACCGCGCGGCGCCCGTCCTCATCGAGGTAGTTGGTCACCTCGTCGCCCAACACCTGGTCGGGCACTCCGCCCTGGGTGATCTGCAGGGTGATCCCGAGACGGAACGCCAGCCCAGCCCGGGCCTTCTCTCCGCCCGACAGGGTGCGGGTATCGACCAGGGTGCCGTCCAACAGTTCCACTCGCGGCACGAAGTCCGAGTCCAGGTGGAACGCCACGTGCTCGCCACCGAACCTCGCCAACAGCTCTGTGGCTGACGCCGAAATCTGGCCCGTGTACTCGGCCAGCAACTCCGACCGCAGAGCGGTGATCGCGTCGGCGGTGCCGGCGGCGACCTCCGCGTCGGCCAGGGCCTTGCTCTTGGCGTCCCACTTGGCGCGCTCGGACTCCACCCACACCTGCATCTGCCCCACCCCAACCTCAGAAGCGCTGAGCAGCTGGTCGGCGCGGGAGGCGGCGGCAACCTTCTCGTCGTGGTCGGCCCGCAGCCGCTGGACCGTCTCCACGGCCACCCGCAGAGCCTCCGGGTCCGGTTCGTCGCGCAGTCCCTCCTGTGCAGCGGCCACAGCCTGGTCGGCGTCCGCGACCGCAGCGTGCGCCCGACGGATCGCCTGCCCGGCCTGCTGGGCGGCCTGCATCCCGGCCACGACCTGCTTCGCGCCGGCGTGGGCTGCCAGCCCGGCATCCAGCAACTCCTGGCCGTCGCAGTCCACATCGACCTGACCGTCCAGGGCCGTGATGGCCGCACGCAGCACCTGCGCCCGCTCGTCGGCAGTGGCGGCCGCAGCGTGGCGGTCCTGATCGGCCCGAGCGGCGTCCCTCGCGGCCGTATCCGCGTCGCGCAGGGTGGCCGTGGCCCGCTCCAGTGCACTACTGGCCTGCTCGTGCGCAGCGCCCGCGGTGCGCCGGTCAGCGTGGGCCTTGGCCAGCCGGTCCCGGCAGTCGGCGACCTCCTGCTGGAACTGAGCCCGCAGCCCGTCCAAGTCCGCGACCTGCTGCCGGCACGTAGGGCAGCAGGCCTTGCCCGACTCGGCATGGTCGAGCTGCCCCAAGGCGCGCTCGAGCCGCTTCATCTCGGCCTCGGCTGCCGCGCCTCGCTCGGCTGCAGACCTGCCATCGGAATCGGCCGCCGCGATCTTGGCCTTGGCATCCTCCACCTCGCGGTTCACCGACTCCCGGTCGACGCCCTGGGCAGTCCGGTGGGTTTCGGCAGCGTAGGACTCTGCGCGGGCCGCAGCCGTCCGGGAGTGCTTGTAGGAGACCCCGGCATCGGTCAGTTCCTGCAGCTTGGAGTCCACGTCCGCCAACTGGTCGGCGACCGTATCGAGGTCGATGCCACCGATGGCGAGTTCTGCCTCTCGCGTGGTCTGGGCGAGCTGGTCCCGCGCCGATTCCGCGATCGCGCGAGCCCCGACGAGACGGTCCTTGCTGGACCTGGCGGCATCGGAGGCTGCGCGCAGCCGGTCTGCCTCCGCGGTGGCGGCGTCAAGATTCTCGCGGGCCCGTTCCCGCTGCGCTCCCGCGGTGCGGGCAGCGTCGCGGGCTTCGGCGGTCTCCTCCTCAGCCTCGGCGAGGTTGATCTCGGCCCGCTCGAGCTCGGCCTCGTCACCGGGCAACGCCTTGGCCTTGGTCGCGGCATCGCGGGACGCCTCCCTGGCCCGCTGGCGTGCCCGTGTCAGCGAAGCGAGGCCAGTGTGATGCTCCACCAGGGCCTGCACTTCGGTCGGGGTGGCGGTCGCCAGTACGTCGACCTCTCCCTGCCCGATGAAGTTCGCGCCCCGGAACGCGTCCTTGGGCTGGCCCAAGATGCGGGTGATTTCGCTGGTGAGCCGGGTCGGGGTGATGCCGTCGATGGTCTCGCCGTTGATGGCGAGTGACGCGTGCCCCGTCTCCTTGATCTTGCCCTTGGGGCGGGTGCGGGTCAGCCAGCGGCTGGCCTCAATCCGGTCCCCGTTGTGGGTGAGGGCGATGGAGCCGCCGCACCGCTCGCTCTCGTCGCTGCCCCGGCGCCGCAGATCGGTCAGGGCACCGTTTTGTCCGGTGTCGCCGTAGAGCACGAACGGCACCAGTGACAGCAGCGACGACTTTCCGCTGCCGGGGGCGCCGATCAGGGCGATCATGCCGTCGTCGGTCAGGTCGATCGCGACGTCGTCCAGGGAGCGGAAGTTCGTTCCGTGCAGGTGGGTGATGCGCATGATGTCTCCTCCAGGTCTGGTCAGTCGGCGTCGACGGCAACGTCGGCCAGGACTCGTCGGGTGCGGTCGGCGACGCGGGCGCGAACCTCGTCGGGCAGGGCGTTGAGGGCGCGGGCGACAGCACCGTCGCCGTCGGCGCGAGCGGTGAACTCGCCGACATAGTCGGTCACCCGTGCGGGCCCGGCCTCGCCGGTCTCGCCACGCTCACCGGGCTTGGCGGTCAGGGTCGTGGAATTGATGAAGCTGACCCCGAAGAACGCGGCCTCGGCGGCCAGATGCGCCCACTCGATCGCCGCGGCCCGCAGTGCAGGCTTCTGCGACGGCGACGCCCCGCTGATCCGTTGCCGCAGCAACGCTCCCCCATCACCGGTCAGTTCAGCTGACTCGTTGTCGGTCATGTCCTGGGCGTGCAGTCGAGCGCGGACCTGCTGGTCGAGCTGCTCGACTGACATCTGGGAAGCGTCCAGAACTGGGAAATCAACCTGCGGGCGCTGCCATATGTAGCGTGGAGTGACCGTGACCTTGCCGTCGTCGCGCAGCTCCACTTCCAGCCAGCCGCGGCCGGCGATCTCATCTGAGAAACCCCTTGTGAGCAGGCTTCCTGTCATCCATACCTGGCCGCGCTGGTAGCCGTCGTCGGGTCCAAAGCCGGGGATCGGTCCCAGCGTGTGATAGTCCGACAGCAGGTAATGATCGAACCCGCGGTCGGCCCATTCGGCGGGGATAACCCGCTCTGCCCCGTGCCTCTCGTCGGCGCCGAACAGGCGCCCATCTGCGGCGAAGATCCCGTGCGCGAACAGCAGGTTCACCCCGCCAGGAAGCGGCTGGGGGTCGATGGTGATTCCCCTGTCCGCCAGGGCGGGGTCCAGGCCGTTATGGGAGATCACGTGCAAGTACAGCGGCACGTCCGGATCGGGCTGGTGGATCTCGTAGTAGCCGGGGTACGGGGTGACCGCCTCCCGCTCGGGCCGCGTGGGATCAGGGAACACGGCATGGCTGGCCAGGTGCGGCCGGTGGAGCGCCGACACCGCGGCCCGGTGACGGCCTGATCCGTTGTCGTGGTTGCCGCCGTTGCCGACGCGCCAGATGAACCGGTCATCGGGGGAGGCGTCTACCCGCAGGTCGTCGACACGCAGGGCCGCGTTGACTGACTCGGGGCTGGGCTCTGCCACATGGAACAGGTCGCCACCGTCGACGATGCCGTTCACGCCGGCGGCGAGCATGGACTCGTAGGTCAGGCGGTGGGCGACGTAGCCGTCGACTTCCCGCAGGTTCAGTCCCGAGGGGTGCATCCGCATGGCGCGCATGCGGTAGCCGAGGTGCTGGCATCCCAGAACGCCGATCTTGTAGGCCACGATGGCTCCTTTCCGGCGCGATGCCGGTCCCGCTGTTTGATTCCGATGGGCGCATCGTCTCAGGCGGGTGCGACATCTGTGGCACCCGACAGGCATCAGCCTCAGGCTGTGCGTTTATTCGGCAAATGTTCGTGTAGTTGATGCAATAACGCGCACTGGGCTGTTAGGGTCAACACCATCGGAATCAAACTGCCACTCGCTTTCTGCTGGTGTCGGCCACTACATACAGGCGGTTGACGGCGGCGGAGGGCGGCCCCCAGGAAGGTCTACGCGATGAGTGCGACAATCGCCGTCCAGTCCCCCCGCTCCCCGCTTCGACAGCAGCGACCAGTCGCCCCGCGGCGCTCCTGCCAGGTCAACATTGACCTGTTCGACCCGTTCAACTTCCGCGGCGGGGTCCTATGTGACGAGGAGGTGCGGCGGGCCCGCACCGCCATCGCCGCCTGCCACTCCTGCCCCCTGCTGATGCAGTGCCGCGCCGAGACCGCCGCAGTGCTCGACGGGACCGCCAGCCGAGGGGTCCCGCCGGTGGGCGTCGTTCAGGCAGGGATCTTGTTCGACGAGAACAGCAAGCCCTACGGGAACGCCCCGGCCCCTGTCCCGGCGGCGAAGCACACCCGAGCCGAGACCGCACCCATGAAGGGATCGCGCACCAAGAAGTCGTCCGCCAAGACAGCCGTAGAGCAAGGCATGTTCGACTTCGCCGACGAACTGTCAGCGGCCATCCATCAAGTCAACGGTCCCGAAGCCGCATGGGTACCTGACATCGACTTGAGCCCGCCCCGCATCAACAAGCGGGGCGTCTACTTCGCTCTCGGCCCGGAGGCGTTGGCCGCCACAGTCACCCGGCACCGCCTCAAGCAGACACGACGCCCGTTCGACCCGGGCACCAGGGAAATCCTGGAGCCCCACGACGAGTTCGAGGTAGTGCGGCTGGGCGTTGAACGCGGGATGCCGCTACACAGGATCGCCGCCAACCTCCGCACCACCTGGCATCGCGTCGACCGGATGTGCGGCCTTCTCGAGATCACTCCAACCCACAAGGGATCCGAGACCGCGGCCTGACCCGACAACGGCAACGGCCCCGCCCATATCGGGCGGGGCCGTTGCTGTTGCACCGCTACGCGGACAGTCCGATGCCGCGGAACGGGCTGGTGAGGGTCGCCACCAAACGATCGCCGAGGCGGTCGGCGCACTCCCTCCAGATCACCGCCACCATCGCATCTGACAGGGCCGTCTGCTGCTCGGTCTGCAGATGCGCAGCCGAATCCCCACGGGTGACCTCATTCAGGGCCTGCATTGACCTGGGAAACCGCGCTGACACCTCATGCAACGTCCAGTCCTCGGTGACCGCGATTGCGTCCGACAGCACTGCCGCGGCTGCCGATCGGGCCGGTCGGGTTGCCTCGCACGCATCCTGGAACGCGTGCAGCCGGTCACCGTCCAGGCCTACGACGGCCGTGACCATCTCGGCCAACTTCGCTGCCTTCTCCCGGTCCAGGCCCGGCTCTCGACGAGCATTGCTCATCAGTCATAAGCCGATCAGGAGTTGGAACCGTGGCCACCGGTGGTCTGCTGCAGCTCCTTCAGCGACTCCTGGGCCGTGGAGAGCGCCTCCAGCGTCCCTTCCGCCTGTGAGAGCTCCTGGAGGGCCTGGTCTTTCGCCTCGGAGTCGGCCAGCGACTCCATCAGCTTGCGCAGGGCGGGCAGTGCGAGCTGCGCGGCCTCGAGCTGGTCCGTGCTCACCTTGTCGCGCAGCAGCGCGGACAGGCCCTTAATCTCGTCCTTGGCCAGGGCCTCGTGCGCCTTGATCGCGGCGGAGAACGTCTTCACATCACAGGCCCCCTGGATCTGCGCCTTCTCGTGCTCGTCGAGCTGCAGGACGATGTCGAACTTGGGCATGGGGTGAGTCCTCCCTGGTCGGTGGACCGCCACAAGGGGGCGGTCCCTGCTTGGTTCACACACCATAAAGGCGGGTCATGCCGCCGCCCGCAGAGCCGCCTTTGGCCAGTTCAAGAGGAGGATTCTCGGCCACCCCGCCAGGTGGCCGGGCAATGGCATGAAGTCGGGATACGATCGAACTCGTGACGATCATGACCGAGACTGAGAGCACCTTCCCGCTGAGCGAGTCCGCCGCCGGCGAGCGGGCAGCCGTTCTGACGCTGCTGGCGAATCCCGCACGGCTTCGACTCGTCACCGCCATGTACTTGAGCCCCTACAGCACCGTCACCCAGCTCGCTGAGGACATCGGACTGTCCCAGAACCGCGTCTCCTCGCTCCTGGGGTCACTTCGCCGCGCGCGCATCGTCGAGCACGAGATGATCGGCCGGGCGGTGCACTACCGCGTCTCGGACGAGTTCGCCTGCGCCGTTGTCGCAGCCAGCCTGGCCAACGACTAAGGGGCTGAGCCCTCGTCAGAACGGTGGCTGATCGTCCGTCCCGAAGTCCGATGACGCCCAGGCGGACGTTGACTTTGGTGCAACTGCCGCCCCGGCAGACGGGACGCGCCTAGCGGCCACACTGCGCACCGCGTCAGCATTGCCCCGGGCATCGACCCGGCGCTGCCGCTCGACATGCTGCGCCATCGACGCATCTGACAGGACGGGCCTTCCCGGCAGGCCGCGCAGTTTCCCGCCGGTATCGCCTTCTGGAAGGCGGTGGGAGAACTGTCGGCGCAGGTCGGTGATCCATTCCTGGTTCGCCAGCAGCCACTGGTCGGGGTCGTTGAACGCCTCAACCGACACTGGGTTTGAGCCCAGAGACAATCCCGTGATGCCACCTCCGACCAGCATCCACGGGTAGCGGCCGGTAGCCGCCGGCGGCGGGGACGACCGGTACAGCTGCAGGTGGGCGTCGGGGATGCGGTTGCCCAGGCGTGACAGTTCCGCAGCGTCGAGCAATCCGTACCCCACGAACAGACGGGTGAGCTGCTTCCAGATTTCGTCTTGGAGGCCGGTGGCGGTCTGCAGGATCGACCAGAATCCGATGCCGTACTTGCGCACTTCCCGGTGCATGCGCGCCAGCTGGTTCGACAATGCGATCCGCGCTTCCGAGGAGTTGCGGGGGTCGATCGGACCACCCCAGCGGTGCGCCTCGTCGATGTCGACCTGCACGTTCAGTGGGGTGCCGCGGGCGAACTCCTGCTGGCCGACCAGCTCGAGTGTGGTCAGCAACTGGCGGATGATGCGGGCCTTGACGTCGTCGGAGTCCAGGAGCCGGATCGCGTCGCCGACGGCATCGTCGTCTCCGTCCCCGGTGCTGCTGATCTGCATCCGCGACAAGTCGGCGCTCAGGTCCAGGATCAACCACGGTGCTGGCTCCCCGGGCTTGGGTGACATCACTTCCCGCATCAGACCCCAGGCGTCACGACGCCGATCCTCGGGATCAAGGTCGGTGTCTTTGGCGCCGGCGGCGATCTTGGCCGCACCGGAGGGCGAGTACGGCGACCACAGTGAGTGCAGCGCCGAGAACGGGGCCAACAGCCGCGCGAACGTCCTCTCGCCGTCGTCGTCGAGAGCCCCGGCAGGCAACTTGTCCAGCAGCGTTGGGTCGATGGGCTCGCCGTCCGGGCCGACGGGGATGCCTTCCGAGTTGGTGCGGCGCAGGCGGATGGTTCGCCGGACGCGGTCTTGCTGCTCACGGCCGGCGTAGATCGTGCCGGCGGGCAGGATGTCGTCGAGGTAGCCCAGCAGATACCGCATCAGCGCATCTGGCGCGGCGAGCGTCCAGTCCCCGGTCTGGCACGCCTTTTCCAGGGCGGCGGTGTCGCGTAGCGCTGACTCGAGTGCTGACCTGGCGGCGGCGACCTGGTCGTCGGCGCCGGACCCGAACGCCAGGTTGCGGAACCAGCCGGACTCGGAGAGCAGCAGCAGGAACAAGGGGGCGTCTTTGCGCAGGCGCAGCGACTGGGAAAGCCGCGCCACGTGGACGGTTCGTCCGCACGCGGCGGCGAGACCCGGAATGGAAAAGGGCAGGCCAAGACTCGAGCTGAATTGCCCCTGCGGATCCAACAGAATGTGCCCCTTGCTGACCCACCGCAGGTCATTGGCCAGCACATATGCGTGGAAGTTCGACTTGCCCGAACCGGTGCTGCCCAAAGTGCAACCGTGCGTGGACCCGCTCGGTCCGGAGAAGTCCGGCAGCGTGAACGGCACCAGCACGTCTGAGCCACGCAGCGGCCCGATGTAGGCCGGCACCCGGTCACTGGCCAGGATTTCGTCCGCAGCATCCTGCGTCAACACCTGCACCGCGGTCCCGGTGGCCGGGGAGGTCGACAAGGTGGTGCCGTACCGGGCCCAATGGCCACCGCCGTCGTCGCGGAACACCGCCTCGATCTTGACCGTCACCGACCGGGTGTCGTTGTCGTCGCCTGCGCACTCCAGGGACTGCCCCGAAGCCACATGCGGAGCCAGCGGTGAGGTCGGCGCCAAATGGGGGTTGACCGTCTGGATTCCGGTGACCGTGCCAAGCCCGAGCTCGCAGGACCCGTCGGTGTACTCGTTGCGCAGCATCACCATCGTCCCGAGCAGAGGTTTGCCGTAGGCGCTGCGCTGCAGGTTCAGCACCACCGAGGTGCAGTCCGATGGCGATCCGACGACGGCGATGCGATCAGCGCCAAACTGGCTCACAGGGGGCCTCCATTCACTAAGCGTCGGCGCGACACTATCGGTGCGTACTGACAGCTGTGGCGTCATGCGGACCCCGACTTCGGAGGGCCATAGCACGTCAGTGCGTTAGGGTCGCTGTATCGGGCCAAACTGCTGCAAGGGAAGGGGCCTCTGATGAGCGCCAAGAAGAAGGTCTTCGCCGTCAGTGCGTTGACACTCGGCGGCATCGCCGGAGCCACAGGAACGGCGTACGCCGCGCAGGGAGGCGTCGCCACCGAGGCGCCGAGCGGGACCACGACCGTCACGGCGCAGCCGCAGAGCGGCAAGTCCGACACGGCGAAACCCACCTCCACCAAGAAGCAGAACTCCGCGGCAACGCAGACCTCGGCCCCTGCACCGACCATCAAGCAGGCCGAGAAGTCGCAGGCCCGCGCCACGAGCGGCGGCGGACAGGGCGGAGTCAGCACCGAGCTGCCCGCCGAGCGCAAGGCCGAAACCAAGACGGAAGCTAAGCCCGCGGCGAACTCCACGCCGACGCAGCAGGCCAGTGCCCCCGCCCGGGCGCAGGCCGACACCACCACGCGCGCGGCGACCACCGCCTCCCCCGCGGCCGTGACGCAGGCGGCCCCCACGGCCACCGTGCAGCAGGCATCGCGCGTAACACCTGCGCAGACCACCTCCCCGCAGGCCGCAACGCAGCAGGTGACGGCTCCAGCAGCCCAGCAGGAGACTGCGGGCTACGCCGACGTCTCCGCTGTCTCCGGCACCGATGCTGCAGACGAGCCCAAGGGGCAGGGCGGTGTGGCTACCGAATTGCCTGACCCCGACCCGGCACCAGCCGCCGACGCCACCGTGGAAGCGCCATCCACCGAGTCCAGCGCCGACTACAGCGAGCGAGTTGAGGCTGCCAGCCAGACGCCCACCTCCGGGACCTTCACCCCGGCCGACCCCGTGGAGCCCGCCGGGCAGGTCTCGACGTACTCCGCTCCACGCGAGAACGGCGCCGAGGTCGGCATCGCCGCCGGCGACGTCGCCACCGGCACTGCCGTAGAGGCCAGCGACACGACCTCCTACGTCTCCAACACGACCACCGGCGGCGGCGAGCAGGCCACCGCCGCACAGACCTGGGACGCCTCCAACGGCAACTACAACGCAACCTGGGCCACCACCGGCGGCGTGTCCGGCACGGGCGGATTCTCAGCGACCAACGAGCAGACCGCCCCGAACGTCGGCACCGCCGCCGTCGACGGACAGTGGTCCTCCCCCGACGGTGCGAGCACGGTGTCGGTGACAGGTGGGGCCACCCTGCAGAACTACGGCATCCACGACGCATCGGGCTCGATCGAGATCAGCACCCCGATTGGAGACATGGCTTTCACGTTCTGACTTGGCTAGTCCGCGGCCCCCGAGCATGCCTCGGGGGCCGTCGTCATTTCAGCGGGCAGTGGCGGCATGACCCGCCCTTAGGGTGAAGCCACCATCAGCGAGCACCTCTTCCGCCAGGGCAGGTAGCGAGGAGAAATCCGCGAGGAAAGGGGAACGACGACGCCGCCTATCGGCCCGTCTACCAACTATGGCTGACCATGACGATGACTGGGACGACGACTGGGACGACGACGACCAGGACGTCGAACCCTATGTAGCTGACACCGGCCCTCATGCGACTCCGCCCCCTGCCGAGCCTGGCCCCACGGTCGAGATCCCGGCCGTATCGCCGGCGATCCCGTCCTACGACACCGAAGCCGGCCACGACGACGACGGCATGCTCGCCCCTCCCCCGATCGAAGAGTTCGCCGACCAGCCAGCCGTGGCACGATCCCGTAGCTGCCGCACTCGAGCCCGTGCGGTCACCCAAAGTGGCGGCACCGAGATCGACCCCATGCCCAGGCCAGAGACAGAGCCAGAGCCTGCGCCCAGTCGCAAGTCTGGCTGCCTCGGCGTCACGATCGTGGTCGCCCTGGTCGTGGCGATCCTGGCGGCCATGGCCTGGGCGTTGATCACCATGGGCCCACTGTCCGGACTGATGGGCGACGGAGACGACGACGGTGAACCGTTGCGGGTTCCCGAGCCGCAGCAGACGACAGCGACGTCCCCGGCGACGCCAACCTCACAGGCGCCCGCCATCCAGAGCGCCCAAGCCGCCGCAGACGAAGAGTGCTCGGACAGTCCTCGAGGCACAGTGGCCGGCAACGGTCCAGGTTCGCGTGACAGTGGCACCGACGTGATCCTCGCGTTCGATCACGCCTACTACGTGGACCGCAACGGCACCGCGGCGCGAGGGTTCATGTCGGAGGAGATCACCGGTACGACTGCCGAGTCGCTGCAGGAGGCCATCGACGAACTGCCGGAGGAGACCGCCCACTGCCTCAAGATGCGCCCACAGGAGGGCGAGGAGGGCGTCTTCCTTGTCGACTTGATCGTGTTCCGCAGTGACGGCCAGGAGCTCGTCCGCACCGAGGACGAGCAGACAATCTACGTCGAAGAGGTCGACGGCAAGTACTCGATCGTCGGCATCATCAACGGGTAGCCCTGCTCAGCTGCGAAAGTGCGTCACAGCGCCAGGGTGATTGCGCATCAGTGCGGACTGGGCCTGCCCGACCAGGCGGGAAAGTAGCCCCCGCACCTCGGTCTTGGCGAGGTGGTCAACGACATACTGCTGGTACGGCTCGATTACCCGCGAACCCGTCAGCCCAGCGCAAGCCTGCCCCGCGCGGAGCCCGGCCAGTTCGGCAACGTCGCTGTCGCTGGCCGTCGACGGGGCTGTCAGCTCGACCTTCACGGCCCGACCGATCGTCGATCCAGCGGGGACCGCGTAGGTGACCCAGGGGTGAACCAGCTCCCGCCAGTCCGCCAACAAGTCCTCCAGAACGCGGGCCCACGCGGTCGCGCGACGATGCCCAGACCGCGGGGCCTTCGCCGCGACTCTCAGCGCCTCCACTCCCTGGCGTGGCGAGAGGAACTGCCCCTCGCCGAGGGCCGCCGCAGCGACCGTGCGGTCTCGTCGGCGGGGCAGCCATAGCCGGGTCTGCTCGTCCAGGGCGTCGGCCTGTGACCACGCCATGCAGAACGAGTTCGCCGTGTCCTGCTTGGGCAGTGCGGACATGGACCCCTGTGTGGCGTGGTCGATGTAGCCGTCGATGATCGCGGCGGCGTCGACCTCATCCATCAGGTCACACAAGGCGGTGGCCGTTTGAGGGTCCGCGGACTGCATAGCGGTGGCGACAGATAGAAGTGGGGTGACCAGGCCTCCGTCCATCCATGCGTCAATCCCGCTGTCGTACAGCTCAACCGCCACCGACATTTCGCACAGAGCCATCACGGCCGACCGCACTTGGTCCATCGACGACGACACCGGAACGACCATGGTCTTGCGTCGCATCACCCGCGACGTGCTGTCCGTGGCGACAGCGGCGATCCAGGCCAGGGTGTCGGTTTGCTCGCAGGCCACTGCGCCATCGACACACACCATGGCGGCGCGATCGGCATCGAGTGCGGGAAGCGGTAGAGCTAACTGCTCATCTCGCAGGTAGTCCGCCAGGTCCGCGTAGGCGTCGGCACTGCTGGTCGCGCCGATCAGCGTCTCAGCAGCGGCGATGGTGGCGGCGATGTCCGCTACCGATTCGTCGGTCATGCGGCCAGGATAGAGCCGCTGGTGCGGGGCGTGTCACTGCCGCCGCCTGTGGTGCATCAGTGCAGGGTTGGGGCCATTTTTGGCGAAGAATCCGGCATGCCCCTCTGTTACCGTTGGCGGCACATCGGAATCAATCTGCTCAAGTTAAAAAGGGGACCGTCATGGTTCATCCACCCAAATTCAGGCCGTCTCGGATGAGAGTGGCCCTTCAATCTGTGGGTGCAGTTTCCGCTGCCGTTGTCTTGACCGCCGGGCTGGCAGCTCCTGCGCAGGCCCAGGGCGCTGGGATACCACAGCTGGAGGACCTGCAATCCATCCTCAACTCCGGCGCCGGGGTTGCCCTGCCGTCCATCCCCGGCTCCCCGGATCTGCCGGACATTCCGGGGCTCGGTCAGGCCGGGGGCGGCGACGTGGACATTGCCAACGGCATCAGGGCGGCCGCCGACCCGTTCGTCCCGGAGGGCGGCTTCCGTGAGCAGCAGACCTCTGCTCCATCCGGTGGGCGGGAGGCATCGACCAGGCCCGACTGTGCACCGAATGTGTTCATCGGTGTGCCCGGCACCTTCGAGATCAACCGAGACGACGACCCGAATCAGCCGGTCGGGCTCCTCGGCAACTTCGTGGCCCCGTTGAAGCAGGCCCTTGGCGGTCAGCTGTCGGCGACGTTCATCAACTACGACGGTGACGCCGGCGTCAACGGCACCGCCTACCAGCGCTCGGTCGACAGCGGCCAGAAGAAGACGCTGGCGACAGTGGTCGACGTGGCCGAGCGATGTGAAGGGTCGCAGATCTTCCTGGCCGGGTTCTCCCAGGGCGCCGAGATCGCCGGCAACGCGGCGATGGAGATCGGACAGAAGCGCACCGCGGTCGACCCTGGCCGAATCGGCGGCGTGGTGCTGTTCTCCGACCCTCGCCGTGATGAGAACTCCAACCTGATCGTGGGCACGGCCCAGCAGCAGCCGATGCTCCCCGAGATCATCACCGGCGCGATCGACGAGGCGCTCAAGGACCCGAGCTTGGCGCAGCTGCGCAGCGCCATCGACCCGGTCAACGACCTGTCCCGCATCTTCAGTGGCCAGGATCTGCTGCCCAACATCCCGTCGTCGGCGGCCGAGATGCTGCAGCCGCGAACAGACAACGGTGGAGCTGGTTCTGACGCTGCAGGCGGTGGCGGGACCAGCGGCGGCGCAGGCACCGGAGGTGGCGGCTTATCCGATACCGGCGGAGGGCTGCCAGAGATCAACGGCGGAGCAGGCGGCGGACTGCCCCAGACCGGCGGAGGTCTGCCAAGCACCGGCGGGGGCCTGCCCCAGACCGGCGGGGGCCTGCCGGAGATCGGCGGCGCCAGCTACGAAGCTGACGGCACGCTCAACATCAACAACGGGCTCTACATGCTGCCCTACGGTGCGTCCGGCCCCTCGACCGTCCAAGGCGATTACAGCCACCCCGCCGGCGGCGGGCCCGCCATCGTCCTCGCCAACAATGAGTCCCCCGCCGAAGGCACACCGGTCAGCGGCCAGCAGATCCTGGACAGCGTGGGCGCCGACCTGACGGACGAGCAGGCGGACGAGTTCGCCGCAGCGTTCCGTGACGGAGACTGCGGCAACGCCAGCCTCATCTCCTGCCTGAACAGCTACATCGACAACGGCAACACGCTAGACACTGACGACGAGACGGCCCAGGGGGACGTTCCTGTCGCAGCGGGCGACGACGCCGAGACCAGCAGCAACCCGCACGCGAAGAACCTGGTGACCGTCGACGGCGACCCCGCCGACCTCGAGACCCTCGCCGAGATGTGCCTGGGCCGCGGTTCGGCAGAGGCTTGCGGTGGCTCGCATCCGCCGGCGGATCTGGAAGAGGCCACCGGCGAGAATCGCCCAGAGAGCGCGACCGCACTGGTCACCATCGCCGGCGACGCCACCGCAGGGTGCGAGAGCAGCCCCCGCGCAGACGATTGCACCCACGGCGTTACCCGCACCGAGATCAACTCGGTCGCGTCCGTGCCCGCCAGGGACGACGTGCGCTCCTACTGGGAGACCCCGGCCAACGCCACCGAGCTCAAGGTGATGCAGGCCTACGGCAATGGCCTGGCCGCACAGGTGGCAGCCGCGCAGAGTGCCTTCACCGGCGAGGACCTGTCGGTGCCGTCAGGGATCTCGTATCTGCTCGACCCGGCAACTGCACAGACCAAGCCCCTGTCCCTGGCCGACACCGAAGAATCGGGCATGGTCGTTGTGCAGCAGGAGGGCTCCGACGGCGCTGCTGGCGCCGACGAGGCGCGGACCTTGCTGACCCAGGGCTGGCAGCTGGGACGAACTGGCAGTGACGAGCGGTCACGGCCCCGCGCCGTGGAGTCTCTGTACGCCATCGGCGGGTGCGATGCCATGACGCTGCAGGACTGCATCAGCGCTCACGCGAATGGCTCAGGTGAGGCCGAATCTGCAGTCACCACCGCCTCCTTGGTGGCGACCACTGCTCGAGCAGAGGCCCAGACCGCGGAGGGCGCCCCCAGCCGGGACCAGCTCCCCGCAGCGTTCGCCGAAGAGTGCCTGACCAAGTCTTTCGAGGACTGTGCCAGCGGTGCCGCGTCACGAGGCGTGCCCTCGCTTCCCCCGGTCACCGATGTGGCAGCCGAGGTTCCCGCGCCGGCGGGCCCCGCGACGGCTACCGCGCAGACGACGGTGAGCGACAGTCAGGCGACCACCACGGATCGCGACGTGGACCAGGACAGCACCGACTCCGGGCAGGACAGCGTCAGCAGCGCTACTCGGGGCCAGGACCCGGCAACCGGTCAAGAGCAGGAGCAGACCAGCCCCACGGCGCGGCCCGCAGAGGACAACGACGCCATCTCGACCACTGAGCGTGAAGCTGGTGCCGAGCCGACCACCTCGGAGCGGCGGGCGGCTGGTGCCGAGCCGACCACCTCGGAGCGCCGGGCGGCCGGTGAGGCACCCGAAGCCTCCGCCAGCGCTCCCGCGGCGACGGCAACGACCTCTGCACCTTCGAGCGAGCGGTCGCGCGAGGGCGAGCGGGTCGACGTCGAAGCAGTCACGATGCAGGCGGTGTCCGGTGGTGGACTGTCCGGCCCCCGTGAGGCCGACTTCGGTGAGCTGACTGGCCGTGTCGCCTCCCCGTGTGTCCCGGGCGACATCGTGTGTTCCCTTCCGGAGGACTCGCAGCTGGCCCGGTCCCTGGTCCAACTGGGCCGGAATGTGGCGCTCAACGTCAACGACCTGGCCAACGCAGACGGCCCACCCGTATGGGCGGCATGCTCGCGGTTCAGGCAGTGGACACGGTGCTGCAGGTGACAGGTCTTCCCGACCTCAAGCTGAGCCCGGAGACCATCATTGCGATCATCAACCTGGTTGCTGGCGTGGGGCTGATCCACATCGGTGATGTGCCGGCCGGCACCGCGCTGATCGCCACGACGATCACGCAACTGCCGACCGCGATCCCTGAGGTGATCGAGCAGCTGCAGGACATCCCGGCGATCATCGAGGGCCTGCCCCAGGCAGGTGAACGAGCCGCGGAGAACCTGGGCCTGGTCACTGACCGGGTGGGCGAAGCGTTCGACACCGCCGGACTGGGCAACCCGACGGACCTGTCGAACCTGCCGGCGATGCTCCCCGGCCTGGTCCAGGCGCTCGTCCAGGACAACACCGGGCTGATCGAACTGGCGACGAACCCGATGTACTACACCTCGGGCGAGAAGCATGATGCGTTCGACACCCTCAAGGTCGCTGGCGACACCAACGCCATCCAGTGGCACCAGCGGTGGCTGACGACCCTCGGAGAGGAACTCTCAGCCCGTGCATAGCCGGTAGCGGCAACACGACAGCGGCGGGGCCTCGAGTTTAGGCCCCGCCGCTGCTATTTCGTACCGGCCGTCAGGTGCGCAGTGCCGCAGCGGTGATTGCTGCGCTGATCTCGGTGGTGACGTGCTGTCGCAGTTCGCTGTCGGCGACGGACCGCAGTGCGCCGAGCATGTCGACCAGTGCGTGCGGATCGTCCTGGGCGGCTACATCACGCAGGTCGACCAGGTGGGTGCCGGCATCGACGGTGACAGACCCGTCGGGGTTGATCACGGCCAGCGCGGTGCCACTGCTGGCCGGCGCGGCGGGCGCGGGCGCGCGGTTGGCGGTGCGGGCCTTGCCGGCAGGGGCCTTACCGTTCTTCTTGGTCGGTGTCGACGACGGTGCAGGCTGCGGGGCCTGCTGTGGGGGTTCGGTGTCGGCGGTTGCTTCCGGGCCATCATCCGGGGTGGGTTCAGCTGTCTCAGGGCTGGTCGTGGCGTCTGCGGTGTCGTCCTCGTCGCCGTTGGCCTCGGCCGGATCCTGCGCCGCCGCTGCGGCCTTCGCTGCCGATGCCTCAGCAGTGCCGGAGCTCGAGGCGGACCCCGCGGGACCGGGCGGGCTGTCGGAGGGCTCGACGTTCGCGGCGGGAGCGTCCTGCGGTGCGGCCTCCTGCTCGGGAACGGCGTCGGGTCCGGCGATGTCGACGACATCATCGAAGGTCGGCTCCCCGGCATCGGGGACGATCGAGAGCTGCGCCTCGTCGGTGGCGTCGTCGGCAGGCATGTCCGGGGCTGACGCCACCGAATTGTTGCGCTGCTGCCGCATCCGCGGCTTGGGCTGGCGGACGAATACGCTTTCGGCCATGGGGTCCTCCTAGACAGCTGGCGAGTGTGGACTCACCGTAGGAGCCGGGTCCGACACTGTGGCGTCCCGTGCGACCAGCGTTTACAGCGCTTGAAGCTCCCGCCATTGCACACGCAGTGCCTCGTATTCGTCCATCAACGACTTCCAGTCCTGCCCGACCGAGTTGTCGATACGCTCCTGCACCGATTGCAGCCTCGCCCAGCAGCGAGCTTTAGCGGTGCGCCGAAGCAATCCCGACATATCCGCAGGCTGAGGCGGGTAAGTCAGCCACACCGGAGTGATCAGCGGGTGCGCCGTCTCGTCCAGCACCTCACGCATCGCGTCGTCCCACACCGGCGCCTCCTCACTACCAGCGGCCGGTCGGCCGGTCGGGAACATCGCCGCCGATGCCTCGACCAGCTCAGCCATCTGCGCCCCCAGCAGTCCTGCTAGCGAGCCGTTCCCGTACCAACAAGCGTCGTCGATCTGATCGGGGTTGGCGATGAGGAACGCCGCCACCGCAAGCTCCGCCTCGCTGGGTCCGGCCAGCGGTGCGGCCGGTGCCGCCGGCACCACGGGCCGCGGCGCGACGGTGTGGCGGTCGCGTGATGGCAGATCGGACACCTCGATACCGATCCATCGGGCAGCCAGCCTGGTGTATTCACGCACCAGCACCGGGTCGGTGACTTCGGCCAGGCGTTTGGCGACCGTGTCGCGGGCCGCGGCCTTCTGCTCGGGCTCGTCCAGGTCGTGGCGGGCGACGTCGCTGCGCAGCAATGTCCCCAGCAAGGGCTGCCTGCCCTCCACCAGCTGGACCAACGCCTCGTTTCCGCTCTCGGTGCGCACGTCGCACGGATCCGCCTTGCCGGGTAGTGCGCTCAGGTCCAGGCAGGTGATGGAGCTGGTGAACCGCTGCACCGCCAAGAAGGTGCGCCAGGCGGCGGCCCGCCCGGCGTCGTCGTTGTCGAACCCGGTCACCACTTCCCCACCGTCGCCGATGCGGGCCGCGATCAGATCTGCGTGCGCGTCGGTCACCGCGGTGCCGCAGGGGGCGCACGTGTTGTCCAGGCCCGCATCGACCATGGCCATCACGTCGGTGTAGCCCTCCACCAGGATCACTTGCTTGCGCTGCAGCATGTGCCGTCGCGCTGAGTGCAGCCCGAACAGCACCTCGTGCTTGGTGTAGAGGGCCGTGTCGCGAGTGTTGAGGTACTTCGCCCTTGAGGAACCGTCCAGGTCTCGGCCGGCGTAGCCGACGATGCGGCCTTGCGCATCTCGTAGGGGCCAGAGCAGACGGTCGTGGAACACGTCGTAGACCCGGCCCCGGTCACTGCGCGCGGACATGCCGGCATCAGCCAGGCCCTGCTGGTCCGCCTCGCCCAGCGCACGGTGCAGCATCCCGCCACCTGGGTTGAAACCCAGCCCCCACAGGGAGGCATGCTCGGCACCGAAACCCCGGTCGGCCAGGAAACGTCGTGCAGCTACGCCGCCCGGAGAGTCCAGCAACCAGGAGTGCAGCAGTGGCTGACAGCGGGCGAGCACGTCCCGCAACGCCAGCTTCGGGTCCGGTGCGTCTGCCCGTTCTCCCGCCTCGGGCATCGCCATCCCGACACGGCCCGCCAGCGTTTCGACCGCCTCTCGGAAGGTCAGGCCCCCGACATCGGTGAGTAAGCCGATCGCGTCACCGTCGGCGCCGCATCCGAAGCAGTGGTAGCGGTGAGAGTCCGTCGACACCACGAACGATGGGGTCTTCTCGGCGTGAACCGGACACAAGCCTTTGAGCCGGGCTGCACCAGCCGGCTTGAGATCGACGTAGTCGGACGCGACTTCCGCCAGATCAATCCGCTCGCGAAGAGCGGCCAAGAACGCCTCTGGTAGACGTGCTGCACGTGGCCGCCCCGTGAAGGTGTCGGTCACGGGAAGGTGGGCTCCCAACTGGCAGGGGTGGGTTTGCAGGGTACGGGCTGGAGCCTAGCGCCCGCCCTGGCCGCGTGTGTCGCCCCGAATGCGCCGCTGCCGCTGTCGTTGCCGCTCTTCCTGCCACCACTGCTTGCGGACGGCTTGCCACTCGTCTTCGGCGATACGCCACTTCTTGTAGCTGCTCTTCTTCGCCTTCTCCAGGACATCCCAGTCGACGGGGCCTGCCTCCAGCGCAGCTTTCAGCGATCCCTGCTTGCGGGTGGCGGACCTGAGCTCGTTCGGGCCCCACGCTGGACAGCCGTGCGCGCGCAGGGCGTGCATGGAGGCCGGGTCGTCCTCGATCCACGCCAACACCGGGTTCTGCGCAGCCCAACGGTCCTGCCAGAACCACCAGTGCCGCAGTTTCACGTCGATCGCCGAGCGGGGCCCATCCCGCACGAAGTGGCGGAATTGGATTGGCCCCATGGGCAGGTCATGGTTCTCAAACCAGCGAAGTGTTCGCCGCGCATGCTGCTCAGGACGCGTTGTCGAGTAGGCCACGTCGATCTCGAGCTCGTTGTAGATGCGCTTGGCGGTGATCAGCCCCGCCTTGATGGGGGCAGCCTTCTCGAACTTGCGGTGGAACTCCTTCCACTGCTTCTGGCGACTGGTCTCTGCTTCGATCAGGTACTTGAAGGGCCGCATATCGGCCAAGACGCCGTCTATGTCGAACACCACCGCGGGCCCCGGATCGTGCAGGGGTTCCTTCCAGGGAGTGTCTGCGTTTGAGGCAGGCATGGCCGACATTTCGCCCCCTCCCTTCCCCTGGCTCACGAGTGCGTCACGCTGCCGTCACAGTAGCGGCCCCATGACCTCTGCATGTGTGCGGCCCGCCGCACACGTTGCGTCCGGTCCCCGCCCTGGCCAGTGGAGACGCACATTCCGGCGTCAGCGAACCCCGAGAAAAAAGAAGCGCCCCCTCCCGCCGGAAGGGGGCGCGAGGGGGGCGAGCGCCGCAGCACCTAGAACACGTAACCGACGCCGCCGATCGTCAGAGAGAGACCGTCGAACTGCGGCTCAAGAGCGTTCACCAGCTCGGCCGCCAGTAACGCCGGGTCGCCAATGACGGTGCCGCTGTCCACGTCCCACCCCACCAGCAGGTCATCACTCAACGGCCGGCCGGGCAAATCGCCGCAGTCGACGCAGGCAGCGTCGAAGTCGCCCAGATCTGCCGGGGAGTCGTGCAGCCGGTCTCGATGCTCGGCGACCGTCGCGAGCATCCCTTTCAGTGACTCCCAGTTTCCGACCTGCTTCACGTTCTCGAGCAGACCAGCCAGATTCGGGAACCAGCCACGCTTGATCACCCCGTCCTGCTCGTCGATCACTGCGTAGTCGATCGCCGCGGTCCGTGCCGCCAGGTGGGGGTCGCGTCGCACCAGCCCTCCGGTGGGCACGTGGGCGCGGATCGTGTTCCGCGGCACGAACTGGCGCAGGGCGGGGGCCTGCGACTCGAGCTCATCGGTGCGGTCATCGAGTTCCTCGGTGACCTGGTCCGGGTCCCCGGCGTTTACGGTGATCGGCACGAGCCGCACGAGACGCGGGTTGGGAGCGGCGGCGGAACGCTGGAACTCATCCTCGTACACGGCCTGCATGGCGGTCAGGCTCCGGCCCCAGAAGAACCCACCGAGTCCTCCCTGGTCGTCGGCCGGGGGAAACGTCACCACATAGACGGTGAGACGACGGTCGGTGTGTGCGGGGGATGCAGTCATGGCGGGTCCTTCCAGGGGGCGTGTGGGCACCGCCAACAATTCGGCACCTCC
>Ga0194136_1000219_pt1 | contig 32176 bp, 26 predicted proteins | sample TARM_MetaG_T3A_1_FD_134023 | JGI IMG/M metagenome (GOLD analysis project Ga0194136, IMG submission 134023) | Freshwater microbial communities from Pennsylvania, USA, analyzing microbe dynamics in response to fracking - TARM_MetaG_T3A_14 (version 2) | ecosystem: Environmental > Aquatic >...
GTAAGTCACAAGCGGCAATCTACAAGCTACAAGCTTCTGGCCTGTAGCTGAAAAAACCCCGACTCTCACAAGTCGGGGTTTTTTATGCCTGACGTTGAGCATATCTGGCATCTAGGCTCCTCTCCGCTCGCGGTTTTTCGTCTATGCTGAGTTAACCTTTCCTTACTCAATGCCTTTTGCAATGTGTCTCACCATGAGTAGAATGCTATTCTGACGTGCGAAATCAAAGCGCCATTTGATTTCGCACTGCGAAACTATAATCACAATATAGGCAACTCCATGGCAATACGACTTCATCATCTGGCTTCAGGTCTGGTGCTGGCACTGGGGGTCGCGGCTACCGCCGTTGCGGATAGCGCGCTGCCTCGCGTGATGGTGTGGACCGCCTACGGTACCGGTTCCGCCGGTTATGCCCAGGCCGCTGCCCTTGGCGGGCTACTGAAGCATCAGGAAGGCAGCAATATCCGTATTCTGCCCGGTCGCAATGACGTGTCACGGATGATCCCGCTGAAAACCGGTCGCGCTGATTACTGCCTGTGCGGTATCGCCAGCTATTTCGGTCAGGAAGGCATTTTCCTGTTCAACAAACCCGACTGGGGACCGCAACCAATCCGCATGGTGCTGGCCTCGCAGGGCACCCAGAGCTTCGGCCTGGCGGCCGCCGCAGACACCGGCCTGACCTCGCCCAGCGAGCTGCGTAACCGGCGCCTGGTGTTCATTCGCGGGGCCGACTCGATCAACATGATCACCACGGCGGTGCTGGCCTACGCTGGCCTGACCTGGCAGGACGTGCGTCGCGTCGATGCCGCCGGCACCAACGAGGCTATCGAGATGCTGATCAACGGGCATGCCGATGTGATGCCGATGTCCACCCGTACGCCGCTGATGGAACGTATTGCCGCCAGTCCGCGAGGTGTCAGCTGGCTGCACATGCCTAATAAAACCGATGAAGACAAGGCAGCCTGGGACCGCGCCCAACAGGTCATTCCCTACTACACAGCGCAAATCGAAACCCGTGGTGCTGGCGTGTCTCCCGAAAACCCCTGGCATGGCGGCGGCTATGCCCTGCCGATTCTGGTGACCAATGCCGATCGCAGTGCTGACGAGATCTATGCCCTGACCCGCTTTGTCGACCAGAACTACGAGCATTTCAAGGACCTGGCCCCGGGCGCCGACGGTTACGCGCTGGACCGGCAGGTGTACGACTGGGTAATGCCCTATCACGAAGGCGCCGTGCGTTACTTCCGCGAAGCGGGCGTCTGGTCCGATGCATACGAAGCCCATAACCAGGATCTGCTGCGCCGTCAGGAAGTGCTGATGAGCGCCTGGCAGGAGCAACTGGCCGGCGATCATGCAGACAACTTCCAGGCCAGCTGGATGAAACGCAGAGCCCAGGCACTGACCGCCGCCGGCTTCGACCCCGGTTTCCGCCGCTGAGGCCATCCCGTCAGGGGGTATGACTGCCCAGACATACCCGGAACCCGTATTACGAGACCCTATCCATGTCAGAAGAACAACAGGAAGCACTACGCAATCCGCTCACCGGCGTACTGCTGCGCATTGTCGCGGTGCTGACGGCAGCACTGGCGATCTATCACATCTTCAACTTCGGTGCGCTGACCGGCTATACCATGCTGACTGGCGAATATATTTACGGCCTGCTGGCGATGATGCTGCCGATGGTGTTTGTCGCCATCCCCGCCGGCCGCGGCCGGCGTATCAACCCGGTACCCTGGTATGACTGGCTGCTGGCCGTTGCCAGCGCCGTCTGCTGCCTGTTCTTTATCAGCAACCAGTCAGTTTCAGTGGATGAGGGCTGGGAGTACGCCGCTCCAGAGCATGTGGTCTGGTTCAGTCTGGCGCTGTGGCTGATCGCCCTGGAGGCCACGCGCCGCTGCGGCGGCTGGCCGATCTTCGTGGTGGTGTTCCTCGCCTCGATCTTCCCGATCTTCGCCGGCCGGCTACCAGACAGTTTCGCCGGCATCTCCACTCCGATCGATCTGGTCGCCATCTATCACACCAACAGTGATGAAAGCCTGCTCGGCATTCCCTCGCAGGCATTCGCCAATCTGGTGATCGGCTTTCTGCTGTTCGGCATCGCCCTGCAGCGCACCGGCGGCGGCAAGTTCTTTATCGACCTGGCCTTTGCCCTGCTCGGCAAGGTGCGCGGTGGTCCGGCCAAGGTGTCGATCTTCTCCAGCGGCCTGATGGGCTCGATGTCCGGCAGCGTGGTGACCAACGTGCTGACCACCGGCCCGCTGTCGATCCCGGCGATGCGCAAGGTCGGCTTCTCCAGGCCCTATGCCGCCGGGGTGGAAACCTGCGCCTCCACCGGCGGGGTACTGATGCCGCCGGTGATGGGCGCCACCGCCTTCGTCATGGCGACCTTTCTCGATATTCCCTACGGCGAAATCGCCCTGGCGGCGGCGATTCCCTCGGCACTGTATTTCTTCGGCCTGTTCGTACAAATTGACTTCTACTCGGCACGCAACAAAATCAAGGGGCTGCCGGCCATTGATCTGCCTCGGGTCAAGGACACCCTGAAGGAAGGCTGGCACTACATCTTCGTATTCGCCTTCCTGATCTGGATGCTGCTGTTTATGAAGCAGGAGGCGATTGCACCCTTCTATGCCACCGCCCTGCTGCTGGTGATCAACCAGTTGCGCAAACACAGCCGCTGGCGCTGGAAGGACTTCAAGGACTTTGCCGAATCCTGCGGCGCGCTGTTTGCCGAGCTGACCGGGTTGATGGCCGGGGTCGGCCTGATCATGGGTGCGCTGGCGGTATCCGGCATGTCCGGCACCATCGCCAACGACCTGCTGTTCATTGCCGGCGGCGACATGTTCGTGCTGCTGCTGATGGGCGCACTGACCAGCTTCATCCTCGGTATCGGCATGCCGGTAACCGCCGCCTACATCTTCCTCGCCATTGCCCTGGCACCGGCGCTGATCAACGGCGGCATGAACCCGATGGCGGTGCACATGTTCATCTTCTACTGGGGCATGCTCAGCTTTATCACGCCGCCGGTGGCGATCGGCGCCTTTGCCGCCGCCTCGGTGGCCGGCTCCAGTCCGATGAAAACCAGCTTCGTGTCGATGCAGATGGGCAGCATCATCTACTTCATTCCGTTCTTCTTCGTGCTGGAGCCGGCACTGGTGTTGCAGGGCAGCGGTGCCGAGATTGCCAAGGCGATCGCCTGTGCGGCAGCCGGCATCCTGCTGGTGGCCGGCGGATTGCAAGGCTACCTGCCGAAGCTCGGCGACCTGAGTGAACGCGGCTGGCTGCACTGGCCACTGCGACTGCTATTCATCTTCGGCGGCATGTTGCTGGCGATGCCGCACAACCCGCTAATCAACATGAGTGAGCTGCAGCTGTTCGGTCTGTCCTTCGCGCTGATCGCTGCGGGCGTACTACTGACCCTGGCGCACCGCACACTCAGACCCGCTTGAATCTCACTGCGCCCCCGTATGGGGCGCACCACCCCGGCCCGACCAACCGCGCACCGTCCTGGTGCGTGGCTGGCCGTATCACTGCCTGCATCCCCCACAATTCGTCGCAATACAGCTGGCGCAGTTCTTGCGTTGCCAACCTCAGATTATCCGTAAGGCGAGGTAAGCAATGCACAGAATCCAGCAGACTATGGCACTCACCGACAGTGAACGCGGCTGGCTGCCGTGGACCGGCAACACCAGCAAGTGGCGCATGGGCTGGGCCTGCTGGCTGAACCGCGCCCGGCTTGGGCAATTGCAGGAAATCTTCGAAAGCATTGCCGACACCCGGGTACGCCTGCTGCAACAGTGGTGTGACAACCAGTGGAGCACCCTGCACAGTCTGGCCGAACAGTTGCAGGCCGACCTTGCACATATCGACGATACACTGCTGGCGCGCCTGCGCCAGCGCATGCCGGATGCCAGCGAACTGCTGTTGCTGGATACCACCGGACAACCGCTGTACTCCAGCGCCGGCGACCTGCCGCTGGGCCTGCCCGGCGCCGCTGTACAGCGTGGCCTGCGTCAGGCCTTCCTGCACGGCCCCTATGTGGACCCTCGCACCCTGGCACTGGGACCAAGCACCTCGAGCTTCCATGATGCGGTAACCCTGATGTTCTATTTGCCGCTGGAGAGCGGTGGCTGCCTCTGCGCGCGGGTTCCCAACGACGTGCTGGGCGACCTGATCCAGCGTGAGGCCGGACATGTCTACCCGGAATCCGGCGACAACTACATCTTCATGGTCGAGTCGCGCTTTGACCCGGCCATCGAGCCGGGCCGCGCACTGTCGCGCTCGCGCTTCGAGGACAGCACCTTCAGCCACGGCGACAACCTGAAGGACGGTATCGCCACGCGCTGGGGCAAGGTGCGGGTACAGGCACACACCGAACTGGAGCTGCGCTTCACCGATCCGGCCACCGGCCAGTTGCACCCCGGTGTGCGCGAAACCATCCGCCATGGCAGCAACCTGTATGTTGGCTATCCCGGTTACTCCGACTACCGGCACATTCCGGTGATCGGCAAGGGCGTGACCTTCAGCCTGCAGGGTTCGGCGGACCGCTGGGGCATGATGTGCGAGGCCGATCTGCAGGAGGTCTACCGCTACCGCTCGCTGAGTTACAACCTGATGCGCCAGTTCCTGCTGGTACTGACGCTGATCGCCGCAGGCCAGTTCGCGCTGGCCTACCTGCAGCCGGGCAATGGCTGGCAGCTGGTCGGCAGCCTGCTGTTGATGGGTGCTGGTGCACTGTGGTTCCAGCGAATGGCCACCCGCAAGCTGGCAAGGCGTCTGGGGCGCATGACCGAGATCATCCGCAGTATCGCCGAGGGCGGCGGCGACCTGCGCCAGCGGCTGGACAACAGCCGGCTGGTGCCCGATGAAAGCGGCGAGCTGGGCCGCTGGGTCAACAGCTTTATCGACAACCTCGACAGCATTGTCGGTCGGGTCAAGCACACCAGCAGTCATGTGCTGGACAGTAGTTCGCAGATGCTGCAACGCAACCAGCTGATCAGCCAGAGCGTGGCCGACGTCAGTCGCGACATCCAGCGCATGCTGGACATGATCGAACAGCAGCTGGCCAGCCTTGATGAAACCACCCGGACCGCCGGTCAGATGCGTGACAGCCTGGGCAACGTGATGGCGGTGGCTCGCCGGCAACTGCAGGATGTCACCCTGGGTACGCAGAAGATTCGCGATACCGTGGCGCACTCCGCCAGCACCGTGCAGCTGCTGGACCAGCGCTCGGCGGAAATTGCCGGGATGGTCTCGCTGATCACCGACATCACCAGCCAGACCAACCTGCTGGCACTCAATGCGGCCATCGAGGCGGCCCGCGCCGGCGAGCACGGCCGCGGCTTTGCCGTGGTGGCCGATGAAGTACGCGCGCTGGCAGCGCGTACCGCCAGGGCGGCTGCCGATATCAGCCAGGGCATTGCCAGCATCAGTGACGCCACCCGCCAGGCGGTCGGCCAGATGCAGCGTGGTGTGGCGGAGGTGGACCAGCAGCTGCAGCAGACCGATAATGCCGCCGCCGAGAATGCCGCCCTGCAGCACAGAGTGGAGTCACTGTTTGCGCTGATTGCACGCATGGACAGCAACAGCAAGACCCACGGCCAGCAGGCCGCCCGCGTGGCACAGGCCACCGGTGCGATGGCTGCGGTGATGCAGACCCTGCAGGGCAGCTCGGTGCAGGTCCGCGAGGCCGCCGAACAGCTGAGCCAGCTGTCCGACAGTTTCCGCGTCAGCAGCGATCGGCAACGGCCGCTGGCTACACCAGAGCCACCGGTGACACCGGCGAGCCGACCGCGCCGGGCAGCCGCAGTGGCGGTGCGGTAAGCAGAAAACGGTAGCGCCCGCTGCGCCGCAGGTAGCGCGCCAGCTCGCTCAGGTACCACAGCTCGCCAAGGTGGATGCCCAGCTTGAACAGACAATGCTCGTGAAGCGGCAAGGCTGCACAGCAGCTGCCGCCGTCACGCGCCGGGTAGGCCTCGACCGCGTAATTGTCGGCAATCAGCACACTCAGGCCACAGTCGGTAATCCACTGCAGCAGCGCCGGATCACGCCCGTCGAGCACCGCACAGCTGGTTTCCAGGGTATGCGCATCCGGCTGCCTGTCCATCTCCAGCAGCACATCGGCAAACCCGGTATACAGGCAGACCATGTCGCCCGGCTCAACCACCACGCCATCGGCCTGCATGATCTGCTGCAGGCGTGCATGATCAACCAGCACCCGTTCCCGGCCACAGTGCCGCTCCAGGTCGATCAGCACGGCGCGGCCACTGACCGCCGTTTCCGCCATTTTCTCGATGCCCAGGCGTTCGGCACTGACCCCTTCCAGTGCATCGGCATGCCCGGCCGGCCCGCGAATATCTTCGCCGGCGCGCCAGCCGTTGTAATACAGCGGCTCGGACACCCCATCGCCATCTGCATCGAACAGCCCGCCGACATGCGACAGCGCATCCCATTGAGTCGAATACTGGGTGTACAGCAGCACCGCATCGTCGCTGACCACGTCGGTGAACTGCGGATTGATGCGCTGCAGTTCGAAGTTGTAGTTAAGCTTGTCGCCACGCCCGGAGGTAAAGCGCCGTGGCGGATGACGCAGGCGGTTCAGTGCATTGCCGCCGGGGTAGTCGAGCGGCAGGCTGAGGCAGAAGCTGCGCCCCTCGCGCACCTCGGCCACGCCCTGCAGCACCTTGTCCGGGGTCAGCAGGTTGAGCCGGCCGAGTTCGTCATCGGGACCGAAGTCCCCCCAGTTGGAGCCTTGCGGTCTGTGCTTCCAACGCATCTGCTGTCCTCCGTCCTGTTTCCCCAAACATGCCACGGCTACAGGTAAATGGTCAGCACTATCAGTGTGACTGTTGGGAGATCATGACTGCCGGTCGGGCAGACCATGCAATTGGCAACGGAACTGGCTATGCTGTGCGCCCTTTTTTCTTGTCTTGCAAACAGGAACCCTCGCGATGTTGAAAACCCCGGAACTGCTGGCCCCGGCCGGCACCCTCAAGGCCATGCGCTTTGCCTTCGCCTATGGCGCCGATGCGGTCTACGCCGGCCAGCCACGCTATAGCCTGCGCGTGCGTGAAAACGACTTTCACAACCCCGACGTCATGGCCGAAGCGATTGCCGAGGCGCACGCACTGGGCAAGCATTTCTACCTGGCCAGCAACATCGCGGCGCACAACAACAAGGTGGCCACCTACCTGAAGGATCTCGAACCGGTGGTGGCAATGGCACCGGACGCGCTGATCATGTCCGACCCCGGTCTGATCATGCTGGTGCGCCAGCACTGGCCCGACCTGCCGGTGCACCTGTCGGTGCAGGCCAATGCGGTGAACTGGGCCACGGTAAAATTCTGGCAGGATCAGGGCATCGAGCGGGTCATCCTGTCGCGCGAACTGTCGCTGGAAGAGGTCACCGAGATCCGTGAAAAGTGCCCGGATGTCGGCCTTGAGGTATTTGTCCACGGCGCCCTGTGCATTGCCTATTCCGGTCGCTGTCTGCTGTCCGGCTATTTCAACCACCGTGACGCCAACCAGGGTGCCTGCACCAATGCCTGCCGCTGGAAGTACGATGTGCAGCCGGCCACCGAAACCCTCGAGGGCAACCTCGAACCTGTGGCACAACCGGTGCACATCCTGCACCAGAGCGACAAGCCGGATGAGCCGATGGCCATCGAAGAAGACGAACACGGCACCTACATCATGAACTCCAAGGATCTGCGTGCAGTACAGCATGTGGAAAATTTCGTGAAGATGGGTGTCGACTCGCTGAAAATCGAGGGTCGCACCAAAACCCACTTCTACGTCGCGCGAACCGTGCAGACCTACCGCAAGGCGATTGATGATGCGGTGGCTGGCCGCCCCTTCGACATGCGCCTGATGGATGATCTGGAAAGCCTGTCCAATCGTGGCTATACCGAAGGCTTCTATCGCCGCCACCCGCACGGCGCCTTCCAGACCTACGAGCACGGCAATTCGCGGATGACCCGTCACCAGTTTGTTGGCGAGGTCCTGGAAGACGACGGCGAGTGGCTGCGCATAGACGTGAAGAACCGCTTCGAGGTCGGCGACCAGCTGGAACTGATGAGCCCGCAAGGCAACCACAGCTTTGTCCTGTCGGAGCTGATTGACCGCCACGGCCAGCCCGGACAAGTCGCGCCCGGTACCGGTCATGTGGTCCGCATTCCGCGCCCGGAGGGCTTCAACGGCGACCCGCAGTTCAGCCTGCTACTGCGCTGGCTGCCGGAGCTGGCACAGGCGGCGGTGCCGGCCTGATCCGACCCGGGGTGCCGCCTGCACGCGCCGGCGGCACCTTCAATCTTGACCAACCAGACACACTGCATGAAAATGCCGGCGCCGCGAATCGCCGGTGCCAACGTGAGGCCGACATGGACCTTCCCAGTAGATGCCCGCTAGACCAGAACCCCCTGTTTGATGTGGATTCTGCCCGCACGCGCGACACCGGAACGTTCAGCCTCCATTGAGGTCAACTCCGAGGCGCCTGCAGGCTGCCCCAATGGAGTTGACCCATGACCTACAACCTTGTTGCCGACGCCCTGCGTGCCGCCATGGCGCGCCAGGACGAAGAAGCCATCTGCCGCCTGTTGAGCGAGCTGCGTCCGGCCGACCTGGCCGAATTCCTGCGCCAGGAACAGCCACGCGAAGCCCTGCAACTGTTCCAGCAACTGCATACTGCCCAACGCGCCGAAGTATTTGGCTATCTGCCGGCTGAAGCACAGCTGCAACTGGCCGAAGTGATGGACGACCATGCGCTCAGCCAACTGCTGACCCGCATGGACGCCGACGAGCGCGCCGACCTGTTCAAGCTCTTCGATGCCGAGCGGCAGGAGCGTATTCTGCGGGGCCTGGCTCACCATGAGCGGGAAGACCTGCGGCGCCTGTCCAGCTATGCCGAGGGCACCGCAGGCTCGGTAATGACCAGCGACTATGTGGTGGTGCCGGCCGACATGAGTGCCCGCGATGCGCTGGAGCACATCCGCCTGACCGCACCGGATGCCGAGACCATCTACCAGATCTATGTGCTGGATGCACAGCAGCGCATTATCGGCACCCTGTCGCTGCGCGAACTGATTCTTGGCCGGCCGCAGGCACCGATCAGCGAGCTGATGACCCGCGATGTGGTCTCGCTACAGGTACATGCCACCCAGGAAGAAGCAGCCCGGCTGATCTCTCGCTACGACCTGATGACGCTGCCGATCATCGACGAAGCCCAGCGCATGATAGGTATCATCACCTACGACGACGCCCTGGATGTGGTCGAGGAAGAAGCCACCGAGGACATCCACAAGGGTGCCACCATCGGCAAGCTGGAAGGCGGCCTGCGTGGTGCCAGCCTGTTTACCCTGTACCGCAAGCGTATCGGCTGGCTGGTACTGCTGGTGTTTGCCAATATTTTCTCCGGGGCAGGCATCGCCTATTTCGAGGACACCATTTCTGCCTATATCGCACTGGTGTTCTTCCTGCCGCTGCTGATCGACAGCGGTGGTAATGCCGGCTCCCAGGCCGCCACGTTGATGGTACGGGGTCTGGCCACCGGCGATGTGCGTTTTCGCGACTGGGGGCGGCTACTTGGCCGTGAACTGGGGGTGGCTTCCGCCCTGGGCCTGACCATGGCACTGGCCGTGTCAGGTTTGGGCTTTATCCGTGGTGGCGAACAGATCGCCCTGGTGGTGGCCCTGAGCATGGTACTGGTGGTGATGATAGGCAGCCTTATCGGCATGTGCCTGCCGTTCCTGCTGCAACGCCTGAAGCTGGATCCGGCAACCGCCTCGGCGCCGCTGGTCACCTCCATAGCTGACGCCAGCGGCGTACTGATCTACTTCGGTATAGCCACTGCAATCCTCGGTTTGCCCGACGTCTGAGCCAATGCCGGGACTCGCGCCCGGCGCGCCAACATGTTCTACTTGTGCTCTTTTTTGTGACAGGAAACGTTCTCTATGGATTGGCTGCAAGTCATCGTCCTGGCCATAGTGCAAGGCCTCACCGAATTCCTGCCCATCTCCAGCTCGGCACACCTGATTCTGGTGCCGGAGCTGACCGACTGGGAGGATCAGGGCCTGGCCTTCGATGTCGCGCTGCACCTGGGCAGTCTGGGCGCCGTGCTGATCTATTTCCGCCAGGACCTGCTGAACATGACGCGCAGCTGGTTTGGCTCGCTGGCGACCCGTCAGCTGGATGCGGATGCACGGCTGGCCTGGGCCGTCATCCTCGGCACCATACCGGTGGGCCTGGCTGGACTGGCCTTCAAGGGCACCATAGAAACCGTACTGCGCTCACCACTATGGATCGCCGCCGGCCTGATCGGTTTCGGACTGCTGCTCGGTTATGCCGACTGGAGGCACCGCGGCCAGCGCGAAGTCACCCAGATGAACTGGAAGGATGTGGCGCTGATCGGCATCGCCCAGGCCATCGCGCTGTTCCCCGGCACCTCACGCTCGGGCATCACCATGACTGCCGGCCTGCTGCTGGGCCTCAGCCGGGAAGCCTCGGCACGCTTTTCCTTTTTGCTGTCGATTCCGGTGATAGTGCTGGCTTGCGGCCTGGAGGCCAAGGGACTCATCCAGTCGGGCGCCAGTGTCGACTGGGGCTTTATGGCTGCCGGGGTGCTGCTGTCCGGCATCAGTGCCTATCTGTGCATTCATTACTTCCTGGCCTTTATCAAACGCATCGGCATGCAGCCCTTTGTGATCTACCGGATCGTGCTGGGTGTAATGCTGTTGTGGATTTTCATCTGACGGAGTTTTCATGGCCCCTGTTCGTCCCTATACCCTCTGGTTAGTATTGCCGTTGCTGCTGACCCTGCTGGTCGGCTGCTCGTCCCGCGACAGCGAAATACACCGGCTGGAGGGCGCCATTTTCGGCACGTTCTACCAGATCAGCCTGAATGCACGACTCGACGACCAGCGTCTGGATCAGCTCCAGCAAGGCGTGGAGGCCGAGCTGGAGCTGATCAACGCGAGCATGTCGACCTACCGTGAAGAGTCCGAACTGAGCCGGCTGAACCAGCAACCGGTTGGCGAGTGGATGGCTATCTCCGCCGAGCTGATGCAGGTACTCCAGGCCTCGCAGGACATATCTGCCGCCAGTGACGGTGCCTTTGATGTCACCGTCGGATCGCTGGTCAATCTATGGAGCTTTGGCCCCGAGGCACGTCCGCTCAAGGCGCCTGAAGATACCGAGTTGCAGCAGCGCCTGTCGGAAATCGGCTGGCAATCGCTGGAGCTGGATGTTGATGGCCTGCGCGCACGCCGTACCCGCAACAACTATGTCGACCTGTCGGCAATTGCCAAAGGCCATGCCGTAGACCGCATGTCAGCCTTTCTGAAAAGCCAGGGACTTAACGATCATCTGGTGAATATCGGCGGCGACCTGATCGCCAGTGGCTGGCGTGACAACCAGCAGCAACCCTGGCGGATTGGCGTGGAGCTGCCGGACAGCAGCCAAAGCCAGGTAGCGCGGCATATCCTGTCGATCAGCAACCTGTCGGTAGCCACCTCAGGGGATTACCGCAACTACTTCGAAGCCGACGGGCAGCGTTACTCGCACACCATAGACCCACGCAACGGCCTGCCGGTACAGCACAACCTGGCTTCGACCACGGTACTGCATCCGTCCAACATGCTGGCCGACGGCTGGGCCACTGCACTGCTGGTGGTCGGTCCCGATATTGCCAAACAGCTAGCCGAACAGCATGGCCTGATGGTGTTGCTGTTGGCCCGCACTGCCGAGCAGGGCTGGGAAAGCTGGGCCTCACCGGCGCTGCTGGCAGAGTATGGCGAGGAACAGCTGAAGCCGCTGGAGTAACTGACAGGTAGTACAGTTCACCAAACAAAAAGGCCGCAGTGATAACTGCGGCCTTTTTGCATTACGCCAAACAACCCATCAGAAACTCAGATCCAGCTTGGTCCACAGGGTGCGGCCCGGTTCGTTGAAGCGCACAGGGTCGGCGGGAAAACCCAGTCCGGCGTTACCGCTCATGTTCAGGTGCTCGCTGTAGGCGCGGTCGAACAGGTTGTCGACACCGGCACTCAGGCGCGCCTGCGGACTGACCTGCCAGGCGGCGTTAAGTGCCAGCGTGGCAAAGCCGCTGCTGTCTCCCAGGTCACGCCCGACCACGTTGCCGCGATTCTCGGCCACCCGGGTCTGGCGAGCCACGCCACGCAACAGCAGGCCTGCGCTCCAGTCCGCCTGTTGGTAGTTCAGACTGAAACGGGCCTCCAGCGGCGGCATCTGCGGCAGGGCCTGACCATCGCTGCGGTTCTTGCCCCAGGCCCAGGCCAGGCTGGACTCGGTGCTCCAGTTGCCATTCAGCCGGTAGTTACCACCCAGCTCGGCACCCATGATGCGCGCATCCACGTTCTCCACCGAGGTGAAGATGTGGCCGCTGGGCATGCGCTGGTAGTTGAACAGCAGGTAGTCATCAATGCGTCCGGCGTAGGCTGACAGCCAGCCCTTGAAGTCGCCCTGACGGTATTCCAGCCCGACATCCAGCTGGGTGGTGCGCTCCGGGTCGGCCGTTTCGAAGGCCTGTACCACGGCCCCCGGAGCCGGTCCGACACTGGGCGAGAACAGCTCCCAGTAATCCGGGAAGCGCTGGCTGTGGCCAATACCGGCATACCAGCTGACCGCCTCCAGGTCCTGCTCATAGCGCAGGAAGCCGCCCGGCAGGTTGCTGGCACGGGTCTTGTCCGCACTCGGATTGTCCCAGCTGATCATATTCGGATTGCTCAAGCGGGCACGCCGGTCAGTGGCACTGGCGCGGTCAACGCGCAGACCACTGATCCAGCGTTCACCCTGCCCCTGATCATGGGTCAGCTCGGCAAACAGTCCGTACTGGCGAAACTCGGCATCGGTCACTGCCGGGAAGACATTGTAGTCGGTATAGCCGGTCATCATGCTGAAACGTGAACTGCGCCGGCGATGCTCGTTGCGCTGGGCATCGGCACCCGCCTGCAGTTGCCAGTCGGACCAGCGCCAGTCACTCTGCAGCCGTGCCCCCAGCGTGCGCCGGTCAACATTGGTGGCCATCGGGTTGCGCATCATCATCATCGGCGAGCTGGTGTCCGGTGTGCGCAGGGTAAAGTTGTCCATCACATGGTCGGCATAGTTGTAGTACAGCTGGGCCTGAATGGCCTGCAGGGCGCCCATGTCCAGGTCACGCTTGAAGCGCAGGCCCAGACTCTCGCGCTTGAACATGCTGCCGTCCATGCCGCGTCCGGCATAGGCTGCCTCGGCATCACCGCCGCCGGCAGTCAGCTCCAGCAGGGTCTGGTCATCCGGTGTCCAGCCCAGCGCCACATCAGCATTCCACTTGCTCCAGCTGGAATGCACCCGGTCACCGTTGCCATCGCGGTAATCGTCCGAGCGGGTACGGTTGGCCCCCAGGCGCAAGTAACCCTGACGGTTGCCGGCGGCGCCATCCACCAGCAGGTCGCGGCGGGTGTTAGAGGCCGCGGTGGCACTGGCATTCAGCCGCGTACCGGGCTCTTCAAAGTTTTCCGGGCTACGCTCGAACAAAATCACCCCGGCCGAGGCACCCGGCCCCCAGAGCACGGTTTGCGGGCCTTTGATTACCTGCAGGCGATCGTAGGTCTCCGGTGCGATATAGGAGGACGGCGAGTCCATGCGTGACGGGCAGGCACCGAGCATCTCACCGCCATTACCCAGCAGCTTCAGACGCGAGCCGAACATGCCACGCAGGACAGGATCATTGTTGGTGCCACCACCGCGAATGGCGGAAAAACCGGGGATGGTTTTCAGGTAGTCGCCAGCATCACTGGCCGGTATCGGCTGACGCGGCAGGCGCGGGTCGGTCTCGAAGCGCAGCGGCGAGCTTTGCTCGACCCCGGTAATCACACGGGGTGCCAGTTCCAGCGCCTGGGCGTTTTCGGCGGACTGTGCATGCTGCTGATGGCCGGCAGTCTGGGCTGCGGCATGCGCAGTCAGGCCGGCAAGCGCCACAGCCAACAGGCTGCGGGCAAGATTCGGTTGATTCATGTGGGGTACTTCCGTTGGTCAGATCGTACAAGCGGGTTCAGGGCACTGGCATGGCTCTGCGGCCATTGGTGCATAAGAGGGCGCCGGCAACGACCATCCGGGCAGGCAGAGAGGAGGAGAGCTGCGCGGATGGTCGTGTCGCCCGAGGCGATCAGACCAGAGCAGGGGGTGCGCGGGGATTCAGCGGCCGCCAGGGCGGCGCTGCCGGCAGAGCGAAGAGAAATTCAGACGGTTCGGGAGCCTCGGCAACCGGCGGGACCGGCGACAAGCGCCAACCACTCGAAGCGGCAACCACCGCGGTGCCGCTGGCACACAACGGACAACCCAGCGAAGCCGACAGGTTGTTACCCATATCAACATTGTCTGCCGTCGCCAGCAACGGATCGGCGCCGCTGACCGCGCAATACGGCATCACCCCGTTCAGCAGCGCGCCACTGCCCTGCCCGTGCTGGAAGCAGCAGGCATAGACCTGGAAGATCAGCAGCCAGCCCAGCAAGGTCGCCAGGGTGGCTCTGTGGTCACGGCTGATAATGTTCATGCTGTCAGTGTAGGCGATCGCCCCTGGTTTTTTCTTGATCTGCGACAACTTGACACTCCGCGCCTACAATAGCATCAAGCCATCAAACTGACCCATGTCAATCATTCCCGTCATGCCCTGTGCTTCAATACGCTTGCATCAGCAGACTAACAACAACAGCGCAACCAGGACTGCGCGAACAATCCGCTTGCGCACAGGAGATTTGATCGAGCATGGGCACACTGCACCGGCTGGTCTGGCAAAAAATTAAAGAGCTGCTCCCTAATGAGCTGCAATCCAGCGAGCTGCGCTGGCTGCTCAGCCCCGGGCCGCACATGTCCCTGCTGACCCAGCGACGTGCCACCCTGATCGTCAACCGTGTGCGCCTGTTCGCTTTTTTGTTTGCAGTACTGACGCCTCTGTGGAGCGTTATCGATCTGGTGGTATTCCCTTTTCCGCTCTGGCTTAGCCTGGCCGGGCTACGACTTATGGTGTGTATTGCGTTTATCTGCGTACTGCTGTTCTACAAGCCCAGTGGTGACATGCCGGATGCCTACCGCTCGATAGCTATCCTGTTTGCCATACCCACCGTCTTCTACATCTGCTCGCACACCTTGCTGGGCAATTACCAGCTTGCCGAAATGTCTGCCGCCGTAGGCGCCGGGTATGCGTTCCTGCCTTTTGTACTAATGGCCGGGCTGGCTATCTTTCCATTGACCCTGGTGGAAAATCTGGTGATGGCCAGCGTGCTGTTACTGGCCCATGCCTTTGCCGGTTACCTGAGCTGGAGCACATTGAACTGGCCGTCGTTTGCCGGTGCCTTCTGGCTGCTGATGCTGATTGCCGGGGTCACAGCACTGGCCTGCACCAGCCAACTGGCCTTCCTGATTGCACTGGTACGCCAGGCGGTGCGAGACCCGCTGACCGGCGTGCTTTCACGTGGCAGCGGCGAGGAAATTCTCGCCCGCCAATGGGCGCATTCCTTGCGCCATGACAGCCCGTTGGCCTTGGCTTTTATCGACCTGGACCACTTCAAGCAGATCAACGACGACTATGGCCACGAGACCGGTGATCAGGCGCTACGTCAGGCCGCTGCCCATCTTGGTAGCGCCCTGCGTGCATCCGACATGCTGATCCGCTGGGGAGGGGAAGAGTTCCTGCTGGTCATGCCGGACACCCCTGCCGGCGCCGCACAACAGGCACTGGCAAGGCTGCTGGCAGGCGGCTTGGGTACACGCCCGGACGGGGCGCCACTGACCGCCAGCATTGGTCTGGCGGAACGCCAGCGGGACACGGCAGACAGCGTGGAACGCTTGCTGGCAGAGGCCGACCACCGCATGTATCGCGCCAAACAGGCCGGGCGCAACCAGCTGTGCCTGACAACCTGACAGAGCGCGTCAGTCGGCTCGCAGCTCGCTCAGCCGGGCAGTCCACCACTCCACATAGTCTTGTGCCGGCAATGGTCGGCTTATCAGGTAGCCTTGAATCTGGTCGCAACCTGCGGCCACCAACCAGTCAAGCTGTGCCTGCTGCTCGACACCCTCGGCCAACACACACATGCCCAGCTTGTGTCCGAGATCGAGTATGCCCTGCACCAGTCCACTTTCGGCGCGCTCTACCGGCACCCCTTGCATGAAACTGCGGTCTATTTTCAGCTTGTGCAGTGCAAACCGCCGCAGATAGGCCAGCGATGAGTAGCCGGTGCCAAAATCATCCACACTGACCCGCACCCCCATATCGCACAGGGCTTTGAGGGTGTCCGTGGCACGTGCCACCTGTTGCACCAGCGCACCTTCGGTGATCTCCAGCTCCAGCGCGTGTGCCGGGAAACCGCTATGCGCCAGCGCCTCGCGCACCAGCGCAACCACATCATGGTGCATAAACTGGACAGGGGACAGGTTTACCGCCAGGGTTTCCAGCGGCAAGCCCTGGTCCAGCCAAAGCCGGCCCTGACGACAGGCCTGATGCAAGACCCAGGCGCCGATAGGCACAATCAGGCCACTGTCCTCGGCCAGCGGTATAAAGCGTACAGGAGAGACGTCGCCGTGCTCGGCACTGTGCCAGCGCAGTAACACCTCAGCACCCACCACACGCTGCGCCGGCAGCTCAACCAGCGGCTGGAAAACCAGCGATAGCTCTTCCTGGGCTATCGCCCGACGCAGCGAGCGCTCCAGCTCGAAGCGCTCGCGCGCGGCAGTGGTCAGGCACGGCAAATAGTGGCTGTAGCGATTACGGCCGCGGGACTTGGCCTGATACATGGCCGCATCGGCATTGCGTACCAGCTCCTGGGCATCAGCACCATCGGCAGGGTATAGGGCAATGCCGATACTGGCGCCGATAAACAGCTCCCGGCCATCTTCCAGCAAAAGAGGCTGCTCCATCTGCGCCAGCAGGTCCCGCGCTACCAGCGCCGCCTGGGCCGGCGACTGCAGCTGTTCCAGCACCATCAGGAACTCATCACCACCCAGACGCGCCAACGTGTCCTCGTCACGGCAGCGTCCAGCCAGGCGCGCGGCAACAGCCACCAGCACAGAGTCACCAAACAGGTGCCCATGGCTGTCATTAATGGTCTTGAAACGATCAAGATCGATAAAGAGTACCGCCAGACTGCCGCCACGGCGCCGTACCCTGTCCAGCGCATGCTCCAGCCTGAGATTGGCCAAGGTTCGGTTGGGCAACCCGGTAAGGCTGTCGTAATGGGCCATGCGCCGCAACTGGGCCTGATGCCCCGAAACGAACCGGATCAGCAACTGGGAGCCAAACAATACGCCAAGCATCAACACAAATACCGCTATGGCATACAGTGGTGCTCGCTCGGCAAAGACTTCGCCAAACCGCTTGGCCTGGACTGCAACCACCAGCACGCCCTGCTCATAGGTGCTGCGCACCCAGGCACCAAGCATCTTCGGCTCGCCATCGCCTGCAGATGGCAGCGGCACCCACCGGGGCTCATCGGTGACCCGCGACAGCAGCAGCAAAGCCATGGGGTCTGCATCGCCCGGCAGCAGCAATTGCGGACGCAACGGCCCCTTCAGGTGCGTGGAGATGCCATACCCGTCCCATAGTTCAAGCAGGTTGAGAGCCTGCTCCTGACGACTCTGGTTGACCGAATTCTGCTCCACAGCCATTGCCACCAGAACCAGAAGCAGGGTGCTGATGAAGGCCAGGCCGTTAACAGCCCAGAACTTGAAGTGAAGCGGCAGACGCCGGAGCAAAGGCATGCATCAACGACCATGATGTCAGAGTGCATCCATAGTAGAGACAATCGGGAATATCACATTGACCGTAATCAATAAAACACCTGGAATGGATCGCTCAGACAGATTACGACCAGCGCGTCACAGAAATCCCTGCATCAGTTCTAACTCGGCCGCCGGCACCGGCCGACTGTACAGATAACCTTGCCCCAGCCCGCAACCGAAGCCCTGCAACAATTGCTCCTGCTCGGCAGTTTCCACCCCCTCCGCCAGCACCTCCAACTGCAGGCTGTCACCCAGCGCGATAACCGCGCGGGCAATAGCGCTATCGTTGCTGTCGCCCGGCAGACCACGCACAAAATCCCTGTCGATTTTCAAACGGCTCACCGGCAATCGCTTCAGGCGCATCAACGAGGAATGGCCGGTTCCAAAGTCATCAATCGCCAGGCGCACACCCAGCGCACGTAAACTGTCCAGCACTTCGATACAGCGATCATCCTGCTGCATCAATTCGGTTTCGGTGATCTCCAGCTCGAGGAAGGTTGCCGGCAAACCCGTTTCCTTCAGCACCTGCTGCACAACAGGCACTACCTGGCCACGATCAAGCCAGCTGCCGGACATATTCACAGCCAAACTCGAAAGGGCGCAACCGCTCGCACGCCACGTCTGGAACTGGCGACAGGCATGGCGCAGCACATACTCGTCAATCGCCGGCATCAAACCCGCCTGCTGAGCTACCGGCAGGAACCGGTCCGGTGCCATCAACCCGTGCTGCGGATGCTGCCAGCGTACCAAGGCCTCGACCCCGCTGAAAAATTCACCGCGCAAATCCCGCTGCAACTGGTAATACACCACCAGCTGTTCGCTGTGCAGGGCAACATGCAGGTCGCTTTCCAGCGCGATCATCTCGCGAGCTCGCTCGGTCAGTGCATGGGTATAAAAAGCATAGGTACCGCGCCCGTTGGCCTTGGCCACAGATACCGCGGTGTCAGCATTGCCAAGCAGTTCGATATCCCCTTCGCCGTCCTCCGGATATACGCTGATCCCCAGGCTCGCGCCAAGATGGAGACGCTGGCCCGCGATCTCGAACGGCCGCTGGAAGGCATTCAGCAGCCGGCGGGCGACCGGTGTCAGATCCTCTGCCCGCTGTAAATCCTCAACCAGCATAACGAACTCGTCACCACCCAGACGAGCAAGGGTGTCCTGCTCGCGGCAGCGCTGATGCAGTCTGGTCGCCACCTCTTGCAGCAACTCGTCACCGATGGCATGACCGAAGCTTTCGTTGACGCCCTTGAAACGATCTAGGTCGATGAAGATCACTCCAAGATGCCCGTGCAAACGCCGGGCACGCTGAATCGCACTGTCCAGGCGCTCACGAAACAGCAGGCGATTGGGCAAACGGGTCAGCGGATCGTTATGCGCAAGGAAGTCTATCTCCTGCTGTGATCGCTTGAGTTGACCGATATCGGCAAATACCACCACATAGTGGCTGAGCTGGCCATGTGCATCCATCACCCGGCTGACCGTCTGCCATTGCGGATAGGCCTCACCATCCTTGCGTCTGTTCCAGGCCTCGCCCTGCCAGCTGCCATGGGTTTCCAGCTGCCGGCATATACTGGCAAGCAGTGCAGCATCCTGCCAGGTACTGTCAAACTGGCGCGGATGCTGCCCCAGCACCTCATCCTCGGTATAACCAGTGATACGACTGAATGCCGCATTGACGCTGACGATCTGTACCTTCGCATCAATGATCATCACACCCTCGGTGGTACTGCCAAACACCACCGAGGCCTGACGCAAGCGCTCTTCATCCGCCACCTGATCCGTGACGTCACGGGCAGTGCCTATCATGCGCAGCGCACGGCCTTCGGCATTGCGTTGTGCCTGGCCACAGAGTTCGATCCACAAGTAGTGACCCTGGCGGTGACGCATCCGCACCCGGATGGCCAGTCGCTCACTCTGCCCACGCAAATGCTCGAGCAACTCGCTACGCAGCGGCTGCTGGTCTTCGGGATGCACGTGCGGCCAAAAATGCTGCTCAGCGCGCAGCGGCTCGGGACCGGTCAGGCCAAGAAGCACCCGACACCGCGGTGAATAATAGGCGCTGCCATTTTCCAGGTTCCAGTCCCATACACCGTCATTGGCACCGGTCAGAGCCAGCAACAGTCGCTCCTCGCTGAGACGCAACTGCCGTTCCTGCTCACGCCGGCTGCGCAAATGGCGCAGGCTGAGAAAGTACAACAGGCAGGCAGTCACCAGAACAAACAGCAGCCCCTTCCAGGTTTGCGCGCGCTGCTGGGTCAACTCATCCAGCCCAACCAACACCAGCGCACGGTCGCTGAACAGAATCCAGCCGCCCGCAACTGCGGCGTAGATCAGCGCTATATGCCAGGCACTGCGGTTGGAAGTCATGCTGATGGGCCGATCCAGAATCAGGTATGTATGTCTACTATAGCTGAAGGATCGTCAAACACATTCACTCAGGCTATCCTGTAGAGATAAACCATCAGGGTTACAGGGAATGCGCAACCTGCTGCTGCTCGGCGCCGTACTGCTGTTTTCAGGCACAGTCGGCGCCTCAACCATCTACAAATATACCGATGCCAACGGCGTGGTCACCTATACAGACCGCAAGGTGGCTGGTGCCAAGGTAATGGTGTTCCGTGATCGCATGGTCGAGAATACCGAACGCCATGTACGGGTCACCCGCGACCGCCACGCTGGTGGCGAGACACTGGTGGTTCACAACGATCTGTGGGCCCCGGTGGAGGTCGAACTGTCTATCACCAATCAGGGTAATACCACCGGCGTACCGGAAAAGCCGGTGCGCTGGATTCTGCCCGCACGCCAGCAGGTTCGACTGGTGACTCTCGGCAGCAGTGATGGCCAACCGCCCCGCTACACCCACACCCTGCGCCATGCACTGGGTGACCCTAGAGCCCGACCTGTTGTCAGCCGTTACCCACTGCCATGGGTCGGCGGCCCCTTCCGCATAACCCAGGGCCCAGGTGGCCAGTACAGCCATACCGGACCACGCGGACGTTACGCTATCGACATTGCCATGCCCGAGGGCACACCGATCGTTGCGGCGCGTGGCGGCGTGGTGGTGAAAACCGAAAATAACCAGAACGGCCGCGGCAACAACCCCGCCGGCAATTTCGTACGCATCCTGCACGATGACGGCACCATGGGCGTCTACCTGCACCTGCAACAGGGCTCGGTTGCGGTACGCGAAGGACAACGGGTAAGCACTGGCAACCTGTTGGCGCGCAGCGGTAATACCGGCAACAGCACCGGCCCCCACCTGCACTTCGTAGTGCAGCAGAATACCGGGATGCAGACGGTATCCATTCCCTTCGAGTTCAGTCAGCCGGTAAACAGCATGCCCAACTTCGCCCTTGGCGGTGAGGGTCCCTGAGTTCACGGACGCCTGAATTCAGCCAACAAAAAACCCGCCGCAGCGGGTTTTTTGTCAGAAACCAGGACCTTATTTGATCTTGGCTTCCTTGTACATCACATGCTTGCGCACAACCGGATCAAATTTCTTGATCTCGATCTTGTCGGGGGTAGTGCGCTTGTTCTTGTCGGTAGTGTAGAAGTGACCAGTACCGGCAGAGGAAACCAGACGAATGAGCTCACGCATGATGGTTCTCCTTAGACCTTTTCGCCACGGGCGCGGATTTCAGTCAGCACGACATCAATGCCGCGCTTGTCGATGATGCGCATGCCCTTGGCACTGGTGCGCAGACGCACGAAACGCTTTTCGGATTCGACCCAGAAGCGATGATACTGCAGGTTAGGCAGAAAACGACGCTTGGTTCTGTTGTTCGCGTGGGAAACGTTGTTCCCGACGGCCGGCCCTTTGCCGGTTACCTGACATACTCGAGACATGTTAAACCCTCTCCAACCACGTGCCCAACCCGAACTGGTTGGAAGCCAAAAGAATTCGTTTGCCAGCCGGGGCAAAAGCCTGAAGACATGCCAAAAAACGGCAATGACAGGTACGGCCCCGAGAAGAGCGGAGCTTTATACCAAAATCACCGCCAAGCCGCAATTATTTTTGCAATTAAAGCAGTCCGCGCTCGGCAAAGGAAACCGGCTCGCCATCACCTATCACCAGATGATCCAGCACCCGGATATCAACCAGCGCCAGGGATTCACGCAGCCGCCGGGTCAGGTGCAAATCGGCCTGGCTCGGCTCGCTGACGCCGGACGGATGGTTGTGCGTCAGGATCAGCGCCGCTGCATTATGCGCCAGCGCCCGCTTGAGCACCTCGCGCGGATACACGCTGGCACTGTCGAGGGTGCCGCGAAACAGCTCCTCGAAGGCAATCACCCGGTGCTGGTTATCGAGAAACAGGCAGGCAAATACTTCATGCGGCAACGCGGCCAGACGGCTACGCAAGTAGCGCCGCACTGCCCCCGGTGAGGTCAGCGCATCACCCCGGCGCAGCTCCTCGAACAGATGGCGACGGCCCATTTCGATCACCGCCTGCAATTGTGCGTACTTGGCCGGTCCGAGGCCTGCATGGCTGGCGAATTCAGCCAACTCTGCCTGCATCAGCTGACGCAGGCTGCCAAAGGCTGAAAGCAGGTCACGCGCCAGATCGACCGCACTGCGCCCGGGCAATCCGGTACGCAGAAAGATCGCCAGCAGTTCGGCGTCGGAGAGGCTGGCAGCACCCTGCTGCAGCAATTTTTCACGCGGCCGCTCGGCGGCCGGCCAGTCGGTAATAGGCATCATCAACTCCTTGATAGACAGCCACGTACTTCCTGTTCGTGGCATAGGGTGCGAAGCGCAGTATAGGCGGCTACCGGGAGTGGCGCCAGCGGTCAAGCGCTGTGCTATCGTACCGCTCATTTGTCCACTTTCTGCCTGCTCTACAGCAATGGCAGGCCGGCTCAGGAGTCTTGCATGCAGCGGTTGATCAACAAACGGATACTGCTTGGCGTGAGCGGAGGAATTGCTGCCTATAAGAGTGCCGAACTGGTCAGACGCCTGCGCGATGCCGGTGCCGAAGTTCGCGTGGTCATGACCCAGGCCGCCCGCGAATTCATTACACCGCTGACCCTGCAGGCGCTATCCGGCCATCCGGTGCACGGCGACTTGCTCGACCCTGCGGCAGAAGCCGCCATGGGCCATATCGAGCTGGCGCGCTGGGCCGATCTGGTGCTGATAGCCCCGACCACTGCCGAACTGATGGCACGCCTGGCCCTGGGCCGCGGTGACAACCTGCTGACCACACTGGTACTGGCTACCGATGCACCTGTCGCCATTGCCCCGGCCATGAACCAGGCAATGTGGCGCGATCCTGCCACACAACATAACCTGCAACTGTTGCAGCAGCGTGGCTTCCATGTGTTCGGGCCGGCCGCCGGCGAGCAGGCCTGCGGCGATGTCGGGCCCGGACGCATGCTGGAGCCGAGCGAACTGGCGGCGCTCGCCGCCGACTGCTTTGAAAGCCGTCTGCTGGACGGGCTGCACCTGCTGATCACAGCCGGTCCCACACGCGAAGCAATCGATCCGGTGCGCTATATCTCCAACCACAGCTCGGGGAAAATGGGCTTTGCACTGGCCGAGGCAGCAGCTGAAGCCGGCGCCCGGGTTACCCTGGTCAGCGGTCCGGTCAATCTTCGCACCCCGGACCGGGTACAGCGCGTCGATGTAGTCAGCGCACTGGACATGCTGACCGCCTGTGAAGCGGCACTGCCCGCGGACATCCTGATCGCCTCGGCGGCAGTAGCCGACTACCGTCCGGCACATGTCAGCGACAGCAAGCTGAAGAAGACCGACGACAACCAGCAAGGCATGCGTCTGGAACTGGTACGCAATCCTGACATTCTGGCGACCCTGGCGATGCATCCCAACCGGCGACCAGGGCTGTGTGTCGGCTTTGCCGCAGAGACCCACGACCTGCTGCGCTATGCCAGCGACAAACTGCAACGCAAGAATCTCGACCTGATTATCGCCAACGATGTGAGCCAGCGTGATATCGGCTTCAACAGCGATGACAACCGCGTCACCCTGCTGAGCCGCCAGCAAGCACCTCAGCATATGGAACTGGCCAGCAAGGCCAGCCTGGCCAGGCACATCATCCGCATCATAGGTGAACATATCGGCCGTACGGCCTGAGGACATTCCATGCACGCTCTGCAGGCAAAGATTCTTGATCCACGCCTTGGCCGCGACTGGCCACTACCCACCTATGCCACCAACGGCTCCGCCGGACTGGATCTGCGCGCCATGCTTGAGCAACCGCTTGTGCTGCAGCCCGGCCAGGCCGAACTGCTGCCCACGGGTATGGCTATCCATATTGCCGACCCGGGACTGGCAGCCATGATCCTGCCGCGCTCCGGCCTGGGCCACAAACACGGCATAGTACTGGGCAATCTGGTCGGACTGATTGATTCCGATTATCAGGGCCCGCTGATGGTATCCTGCTGGAATCGTGGCCAGCAGCCCTTTACCATCGAGCCTGGCGAACGTATCGCGCAACTGGTTCTGGTACCGGTGCTGCAAGCGCAACTGCAGATCGTTGACAGCTTCGACCAGAGTCAGCGCGGGGCAGGCGGTTTCGGGCACAGCGGCACGCATTGACAGCGCTCAGGGTGGCACGGAGGCAACAATGAAAATGAACAAGAAAACCAGCAACACACAGCAAACGACCGCAAGCACCGAGAAAAAAACTCGCACCAAAGCCAGCGCAGCCCAACCAGGCCTGCAGCTGCCGGTTGCGCTCGGCCTCGGCTGCCTGCTGCTGGCCTGCGCCGTGATCTGGTTCGGAATGCTGGAACAGAGCCAACAACGTGCCAGTCAGCAACTGGCCGCCAACTACGCACACCAGCAACTCGGCGCACTGGACAAGGCACTGCAGCAAATTGACCGTGACCTGGCACTCATGGCCTCGAGTCCGGAACTGCAAAGCCTGCTGCTGGCCGGGAATACTCGCCCCGACAGCCTGGCCCATCGCTTTCATGACAGCCTGGCGGCCTATCTGCATGCCATCGGAAAAGCCGAGCAGATTAGTGATGAACGGGCTCCGGTGAGTTTTGCCGCACTGGACATGATCCGCCGTGCAGAGCGGAACATGCCGGTACTGCCCGAAGCCCACCAGGTCGGCGGTGCATGGCGCCTCTACATGGTCAAACCCCTGCGCAGCAGCGCTGACGCGCCGATTCGCGGCACATTGCTGGTGGTATTCGACATGCGCCGGATCCTCGGCAGCCTGCCTCCCCTTCCCGCCGGCAGCGGCGAGCTGAGCCTGGTACAACAGTTCCCCGGCACGCCAGCGCACACGTTGCTACGTAACGGCGACACCAGCACTGCCGAGCCACTGGTACTGTCAACCGGCAACCCGATCTGGCGGCTGGAATTCCGCCCTGGCCCGGCCTTGCGCAACAGCCTGGTCAATCCGCTGGCACTGGGTATTGCTGCCCTGCTGGCAACGCTTGGCACCCTGCTTGCCCTGCTGGTATTGCAACGTAGCTGGACCACCCAGCTACGCAAGGACAGCCATACACTGGCTCAACTAACCCACGGTCACAAGGTCGCCGGCCTGCACCTGATGCAACTGGAGCCGGTAGCACAGCACATAATGCAACTGGCCCGACAGCATCAGGTCAATCCCGGGCCCAGCCCTGCACGCGAGCAAGCAACGCGCCCGGCAGCAGCACCAACCGCTGCGCCGGATGACTTTGACGACCAGCCGCTGCTGGATGATGTGCTGGACATAGACATCATGGATGATGACGACCCATTCGGCATGCAGCAGGATGCCGGACAACCGCCGCATATATCCCCGGACATTTTCCGCGCCTACGATATCCGCGGCGTCGTTGGACGCGACCTGGATGCCAACGTGGTCTACTGGCTCGGCCGCGCCATTGGCAGCCAGTCGCAGGATGCCGGCGAATCACGTGTTGCCGTTGCCCGTGACGGCCGCCTGTCCGGCCCGACGCTGGTCGAACCCCTGATCACCGGCCTGCTCGACAGCGGCTGCGAGGTGGTTGACCTGGACATGGTACCCACCCCGGTTGCCTACTATGCCTGTGCCAACCGCAGTAGCGGCTCGGCCGTGATACTCACCGGCAGCCACAACCCACCCGACTACAACGGCCTCAAAATAGTCATAGCCGGCAAGACGCTGTATGGCGAACAGGTTCAGGCACTGCGCAAGCGTATCGAAGACGGCAATCTGCATCAGGCTGCGGGCAGCCGCTCGCGCCTTGACTTGCTGGAAGCGTACTGCCAGCGCATCTGTGATGATGTGGTGCTGGCCCGCCCCCTGCGCATCGTGATCGACTGTGGCAACGGTGTGACAGGCGTGATCGCGCAACAGCTGTTCGAACAACTGGGTTGTGAAGTCACCGCCTTGTTCAGCGAAGTGGACGGACGCTTCCCCAACCATCATCCCGACCCCGGCAACCCCGAGAACCTGGTTCAACTGATCGACAGTGTGCGCCAGTTGAAAGCCGATATCGGGCTGGCATTTGATGGCGATGGCGACCGGGTCGGCGTCGTCGACAGCAAGGGGCAGATAATCCATCCCGATCGCCTGCTGATGCTGTTTGCAGAAGATGTTCTGGCCCGCAACCCCGGTGCCGATATTCTCTTCGACGTAAAATGCACGCGCCAGTTGCCCGCCCTCATCAGCCGGCTCGGTGGCCGCCCGCTAATGGGAGCATCGGGGCATTCGCTGATCAAGGCCCGCATGCAGGAAAGCGGCGCCCTGCTGGCCGGCGAAATGAGCGGTCATCTGTTCTTCAACGAGCGCTGGTACGGCTTTGATGACGGCCTGTACGCTGCAGCCAGGCTGCTCGAACTGCTTTCCCTGCAAGAAGACGACAGCGCCACCCTGATGGCACGCTACCCCAGCGGCGCAACCACACCGGAACTGGTGCAGCCCGTCGACGACCAACGCAAGTTCGCGCTGATTGATGCCCTGCGACAACAAGCTGACTGGAACGGCGGACGCCTCATAGAAATCGACGGCCTGCGGGTGGAGTTTCCCTTTGGCTGGGGACTTGTACGCGCCTCCAACACGACACCCGCATTGACCCTGCGCTTTGAAGCCGACAGCAACGAGGAACTGCAGCAATTACAGCAGCTGTTCCGAGAGCAACTGGCTCGCGTGGCCCCCGATATATCACCGACCTTCTGACCCCAAGGAGTTGACCCTACATCATGCTCAGCCGTGACGCCGCCACCCAGGTATCCCGGGTACTTACCGAAGCGCTGCCCTACATCCAGCGTTTTACCGGCAAGACCATCGTCATCAAGTACGGCGGCAACGCCATGGAAAATGACGAGCTGAAAAACAGCTTCGCCCGTGATGTGGTGCTGATGAAAACCGTCGGTATCAACCCGGTAGTGGTGCATGGCGGCGGACCGCAGATTGGCGACCTGCTGAAGCGGCTGAATATCGAAAGCCAGTTTATCGAAGGCATGCGCGTTACCGACAGCCAGACCATGGACGTGGTGGAAATGGTTCTCGGTGGCCAGGTCAACAAGGACATTGTCAACCTGATCAACCAGCACGGTGGCAGCGCCATAGGCCTGACCGGCAAGGATGCCGGCCTGATCAAGGCCCGCAAGCTCAAGGTCAGTCGCCAGACCCCTGGCATGGACAAGCCGGAAATCATCGACATAGGCCACGTCGGTGAAGTCTCCAGCGTCAACGCACACTTGATCGAACGACTGGTTTCCGACGACTACATCCCGGTCATCGCTCCGATCGGAGTTGGTGAAGATGGCACCTCCTACAACATCAACGCCGATCTGGTAGCTGGCAAGGTTGCCGAGGCCTTGAAGGCGGAAAAACTCATGCTGTTGACCAACATAGCCGGCCTGATGGACAAGGAAGGCAATGTGCTGACCGGGCTGAGCACAGCACAAGTTGACGCGTTGATTGCCGACGGCACCATTTACGGCGGCATGTTGCCGAAAATACGCTGCGCCCTCGATGCAGTGCAGGGCGGCGTAGGTAGCGCGATTATCGTCGACGGCCGGGTACCCAATGCGGTGTTGCTCGAGCTCTTTACCGACACCGGTGTCGGTACTCTGATCACCAACCAGAACAAGGACTGAACATGCAGCGCAGCGATTTCCGTTTCAGTCACAGCCTGCGGGTGCGCTGGGCCGAGGCCGACCTGCAGGGCATCGTCTTCAATGGTCACTACCTGACCTACGCGGATGTTGGCATCACCGAATACTTCCGCGCCATGGGCCAGGCCTATGACGCCGAAACGGGCGTCAAGGGCGCCGACTTCTTTGCCGTACGCACACTGCTGGAATACAAGTCGCCTGCACGCTTTGACGAAATACTGGATGTGCACGTGCGAATTGCCCGTCTGGGCAATTCCAGCATGCAGTTCGAGATCGGTATCTATCGCGAAGATGAACTGCTGGTGACCGGCGAGGTGGTCTATGTGCATGCCGACCAGCAAAGCCGGCGGCCGACACCAGTTCCGGACAGCTTTCGGGCAGCCGTCCGTCAATTCGAGACCAGCCCTCCGCAGGAAGGCTGAAACACCTCAGTCGCCCAGCAGCTCCTGCAAACGTTTGCGCTGCTGGGTCAGCTGGGCACGTACCACGCCGATTTCCGCCTGGCGACGCTGCAGGTCGGAACGCTGCCGGCGCTCATCCTCATCCAGACCAGCCAGCTCAGTCAGCACTTCCGGAGGGACTGCACGGCCAGCGCGCTCGTGATCGGCAGCCCTGCTCAGAAGGTTTTCGCGCTGCAACTGCAGCGACAAGAGGTTGCCCTCAATAGTCGCTATCTGGTTCTCGATCTGCCCCAGCTGACGCTGCTCGGAACGGTCCAGCTCTGCAACGCTGCCATACAGGCGAACAAGTCGCGCATCCTCGGCAGCCTGGCGTTGCTGGCGCTGCCTTTCAGCACGCACAGCGTCCAGCTCTTCCGGTGAGGGCGCCGCCTCCACGACCCGCCGCACCCGGCCCTGGGCATCAAGCTCCTCATAACCACGCGCCACATGCTCGGGCGGAACCCGACTGTCGAGCACAGTAACGCCCTTGTCATCCACATAGCGGTACAGCTGCGCACTGGCAGAAGTCCCCAGCAGCGCCAGCGAGACGCCAAGAATGCAGCTGATTGCGGGTTTCATGCCATGGCTCCCTTGCCTGAATGAATCAACTGTCACTGAATAGCGGAAAAAACCCACTCAGGCAAGTCAACAGACTCAGACCACCCCATAACGGTCACGGTAGGCAGCAACTGCCGGCAGGTACGCCTGCAGTTCCTGGTCCTCTTCCAGAAAGGTCAGCAACTGGTTCAGCGACACGATGCTGATCACCGGAATACCGAAGTCACGCTCGACCTCCTGGATCGCCGACAACTCACCTTGCCCACGCTCCTGGCGGTCCAGTGCAATCAACACGGCGGCAGGCTGCGCACCGGCTGCACGAATGATCTGCATGACCTCGCGCACGGCGGTACCGGCGGTGATCACGTCATCGACGATCAACACCCGGCCCTGCAGCGGCGCCCCGACCAGGTTGCCACCCTCACCATGATCCTTGGCCTCTTTGCGGTTGAAGCAATAGGGCAAATCGCGATCAAACTGCTCGGCCAGTGCCACCGCCGTTACTGCCGCCAGCGGAATCCCTTTATAGGCCGGCCCGAACAGCACATCGGCCTGGTCAGCATACTGGCTGTGAACCAGCGCCTGTGCATAATAACGGCCCAGGCGTGCCAGCGTGGCCCCGCTGTTGAACAATCCGGCATTGAAAAAATACGGACTGACACGTCCGGACTTGAGGGTGAACTCGCCAAAACGCAACACCCCGCGATCGAGGGCAAAACGAATGAACTCCCGCTGATATTCCTGCATTTGACCCTCATTCTGACAAAAACTACAAAGCTCGGTTATCATACACCGAGGTTTTCAGGGGAGTCATGTATGCGCATCATCAGTCTGAACGTCAATGGCGTGGAGAACGCTGCCGCCCGTGGGCTGTTCGACTGGCTGCGCACCCAGGATGCGGATGTCATCTGCCTGCAGGATATCCGCGTCACCGCGCCCGAACTGGAACGCGATCCTTACTGGCTGGACGGCTACTGGCAGTACTGCTTCGAGGCCGAAGTGCCCAGCCAGGGTGGCGTGGCCATCTACAGCCGCACCGCACCCAAGGCCATCATTATGGGTCTGGGTTTTGAGCTGGCCGACCGCTACGGCCGCTTCATGCAAGCAGACTTCGACAAGCTCAGCATCGGCTCCCTGCTGCTGCCCTCAGGGCGCAACGGTGATGCCGACCTAAACCAGAAGTTCAAGTTCATGAACGACTTTGCCGGCTACCTGAACAAACAGCGGCGCAAGCGCCGCGAGTTCATCTACTGCGGCTCGCTATACACTGCGCACCTGAAACTGGATGTGAAGAACTGGCGCGATTGTCAGCACCAGCCCGGCTTCATGGCCCCGGAGCGGGCCTGGATGGATGAAATTTTCGGCACCATGGGCTATGTCGACGCCCTGCGCGAAGTCACCCGCGACTCGGAGATGTACAGCTGGTGGCCGGACAGCGAACAGGCCGAGAGTCTGAATCTCGGCCTGCGCTTTGACTACCAGCTCCTCACTCCCGGCCTGCGCCGTTTCGTCAACAATGCCCGTATCCCACAGGATGCACGCTTTTCACAGCACGCCCCGGTAATCATTGACTATGACTGGACGCTGAGCATCTGACTGCGGCATACACCCTCAAATGCCGGTACCAGGTACCGGCAAGCCAGTCTTTCAGCTATCCAGCGCCAGCTGCTGCAGGGCAAACAACTGATCAATGCCCTGACGCGCCAGTGCCAGCATGGCATTCAGCTCTTCGGCGCTGAACGGCGCAGCCTCGGCGGTGCCCTGCACCTCGATAAAGCCACCCTTGTCGGTCATCACCACATTCAGGTCGGTATCCGCCGCCGAATCCTCCGGATAATCCAGATCCAGCACCGGCTCGCCCTGATAGATTCCCACGGACACCGCCGCGATCATCTGCACCTCGGGCAGTTTCTTGATCGCTCCGCGCTGTTTCATCACCCGCAGCGCATCCACCAGCGCCACACAGGCACCCGTGATCGAGGCGGTACGGGTGCCGCCGTCGGCCTGGATCACGTCGCAATCCACATAAATGGTGTTCTCACCCAGGCTGCGCAGATCCACCGCCGCGCGCAGGGCACGGCCGATCAGCCGCTGGATTTCCAGGGTACGTCCACCCTGCTTGCCCTTGCTCGCCTCGCGTTGCATGCGCTCGCCGGTTGCACGCGGCAGCATGCCGTATTCGGCAGTAATCCAGCCCTGCCCCGAACCACGCAGGAAGCGAGGAACCCCGGACTCCACACTGGCAGTGCAGATCACCTTGGTATCGCCGAACTCAACCAGCACCGAGCCCTCGGCATGGCGGGTGTAATGGCGGGTCAGGCGGATTTCGCGCATCTGCTCGGCGCTGCGGCCACTGGGTCGCTTCATGGGGCTGTTCCTTATCTCGATAATGCATGTTAGGTGCAGGGATTATACGGACAGCCGCCACAGGGCGACACCTGAGTCTCGGCGCGGGTACAATCGATGCTTTGCCGGCAGATATTCAGGGAGCAAACGATGGTTTACAGCATGACCGGTTTTTCACGCCGCGAACTGCCCACCGCACAGGGCAGCCTGGTCTGGGAGATGCGCTCGGTCAACCATCGCTGGCTGGAAGCCAGCTTGCGCCTGCCGGAAGCCTTCCGCGAACTCGAAGGCCCGCTGCGCGAACGCCTGCGCAAACGACTGGCGCGCGGCAAGGTGGAATGCACCCTGCGCTTCAACCCGAGCAACGAGACCAGCAGTCAGTTGCAGCTGAACCTGCCATTGCTGGAGCAACTGATTGGCGTCAGTCACGAGATCGCCGGTCGACTCGACAACCCGGCACCGATCGACCCGCTGCACCTGCTGCAATGGCCCGGCGTACTGTCTGGCAGTGAAGTCGATCAGGCTGAACTGCTGAAACAGGCCGACCAGCTGTTTGACCAGGCGCTGGAAGACCTGCGCCAACAGCGCGCCCGCGAGGGTGCCGAGCTGCGTACGCTGCTTGAAGAGCGCCTGCTGGCCATCGCTGAGCGTGTCGCAGTACTGCGCGAAATGATGCCGCAACTGCTCAGCGCGCACCGCCAAAAACTGCTGGACCGACTGAACGACGCCGGCCTGGAGCTGGATGGCGGGCGCGTGGAGCAGGAACTGGTGTTGCTGGCGCAGAAAATTGATGTCGCCGAGGAACTGGACCGGCTCGATACCCACGTCAACGAAACCCGCCGGGTGCTCGACGACAAGGGCGCCATCGGCCGGCGCCTGGACTTTCTGATGCAGGAGTTCAACCGCGAGGCCAACACCCTCGGCTCCAAGGCCATCGACAGCCGCAGCACCCAGGCCGCCGTGGACCTCAAGGTATTTATCGAGCAGATGCGCGAGCAGGTGCAGAA
>Ga0194136_1000223_pt1 | contig 31748 bp, 24 predicted proteins | sample TARM_MetaG_T3A_1_FD_134023 | JGI IMG/M metagenome (GOLD analysis project Ga0194136, IMG submission 134023) | Freshwater microbial communities from Pennsylvania, USA, analyzing microbe dynamics in response to fracking - TARM_MetaG_T3A_14 (version 2) | ecosystem: Environmental > Aquatic >...
ACCGGGACAGTCGACGAGGAACTCACGCGTCAAGACGAAGAGCGTCGCGAGAAGCAACGTCAAATGAAGATCGCTCGGGAAGCCGAGTTGGCCCGCGAGGCCGAACTCAGTAAGCAACATGAGACCACCCAATGAAGTCTCCTGCGAACAAACCAATCACATCCTCCTGTTCTTGAATTGGAACATCAGCCTATGAAAACCCAATCGATCAGGTCACTTTTGCTGATCAGCCTCGCCCTCCTTGCCGGCTGCGATGACCGCGCGGCCATGGCGGCACGGGACGATGGCGACCCCATGCAGTACGGCGGCGTCAGCGGATTGAACTACACGCCCTACTACATCCACACCTTCAACGTGAAAGGCCACGATGACAACGGCATCAGCGGCGGCGGGCCAAATATTCAGCCTGCGCGCCCCGATAACATGCCGTCTGGTGGCGGGGGGGACAAATGCTGCGCTTCCTTCCCCAAGAAATGGCGCCCCGGCTTGAGGGTAACGGTGCGGTGGATTGCCAACAAGAAGCTAGACGGTATTGCGTGGGGGGCTTGGTACAAAGCCGAAGCGGAGGTGCCGGAGTATGGCAATCGAACTTTTGGAATGTGGGCACTATTTTTGCCAGGAGATCGAGTCAAGATCGTCATTCGGGATGGCAAGGACGATGGACCTAGCAGCATCGTCGTCAAGCCCAGCGACGATGACCCGTATGTAGCGGTTGGCACGGTGGACGCAGAACTCACGCGTCAAGACGAAGAGCGGAACGAGAAGCAACGTCGAGTGAAGGCCGCTCGAGAAGCCGAGTTGGCCCACGAAGCCGAACTCAGAAAGCAAGAGGAGACGAACCAATGAAGGTCTTAAGCTGGCCCACTAGGATGCCCGATGGTGGCTTGCTCGCAGAAGGAAAAGCCGCATACGACCACGGCAAGAGCAAGGTGATTGACCCACTCGGTTCCTGCGAACAAACCATTCACATCAGCCTATTCTTTGATGGAACCAACAATAACGATGACGAGGACAACGCTGATTTCCGGGATTCCAGGTGGCAGGCGCATACCAATGTGGCGCGCCTTTACAACGCGGCGCGAGAAGAACCTTTGCATGGAATCTACCGGCACTATATCGCGGGCGTCGGCACCATCTTCAGAAAGCTCGGAGAACTCGAATACTCATCTACAGGCAAGGCGTTTGCACGTGGCTACGGCTGGCGATGTGTTTGGGGTTATACGCGTGTCCTCAATTCAATCCACCGAGCCATTCATGGCCCCGGCGGTGAGAGTCTGATTGATGATGACGAAGCCAAGCGCCTCTGCCATTCCACCGCTGACGGCTACCGAGGCTTCTCCAATCTCTTCGACATGACACACCGCAAACTCGCCGGCATCCAACGCGACAGGCAACGCGACTGCCAGCGCAACAAGATGGTCAAGCAGGTGTGGATCAACGTGTTTGGCTTTTCGCGCGGTGCAGCCTGCGCGCGTTCGTTCATCGGAAAGCTCACGCGCGATTGGGCACCGAACGGCAAGATTGCGGGAACGATCCCCTACCAGATCAACTTCATGGGGTTGTTCGATACCGTGGCATCCGTGGGGCCACCGGATTCGGTGCGGGCGGCATTTGATTTCGATACGTTCGATGGCCACTTTGCGTGGTCCAGCGGCGGCCTCATGAACATTCCCAGAGACGTCAAACGCTGCGCCCATTTTTTCTCCATTCACGAACAGCGCATGAGTTTTCCGCTGGATACCATCATGGAAGGCCAAGCCTATCCGGGCGGCGCTGGCCAAAGGCTGGAAGTGGCCTACCCCGGTGTGCATTCAGACGTCGGCGGCGGTTATCCGCCCGGTGACCAAGGAAAGGCCCGCGCTGGCGATGCCGACAAGCTCTGCCAGATTCCGCTGCATCACATGTATATAGAGGCGTTGCGCTGGGGTGTGCCTCTCATGCTGAAAGACGACATCGTTCGCAGCCAAGGTGAGCAGCATGATTTCGTCCTGAGCTCGTCGGTCGTCAATGCCTTCAATGCATGGCTGGACAAAATGGGCGAAATATCGACCGTGACAGATGCCATGCGCATCGGCATGCGGCAGAACCTTGCATGGCGCACGCTGCGCGCACGCTGGAACACTGGCGACTATCTCACCAATCGACCGTTCTTCAAGGCTGCTTCTGAAGACAGCTTGACGCCGTATCAACTGGAATTGCAGGTCGACAAGGCAACGGAAACCGATGCAGAAACCTTGAAGTTGCGCCAGCGCATCAAGGAATTGGCCGCAGGTAGCGCCACTGCAGGGCTGGAAAATGCTTCACAGGGCTACGCCAGTGCGGCGAAGAGAGCGGCCCAGATGGAACAGGCTGCCGAACGAGACAAGAAGATGCAGGCAGCCTGGGACGCCATGGCACGCAGGCGGGAGCAACTCTGCCAGGAAATCGCCAGAAAGAAAGACAAGACCCGTCCTGGCGAAGGTGCGGATGAAACCGTCACTAATGATCAGCATGACTTGCGGGAGAGCGCGGAAGAATTCCGCCTGCTGCTTGGCTATCTTCATCCAGAACGGCAAGCCGAGCTTGGCGTTGAGAAACTGCCATCACCGTTGATGGCCAAGATGGAGCGATCTGGGCTCGGCCCGGTTGGCATTGGAGCCGCAGCCTACGATGCCTACAAGAATGCAGCCCAATTGCTTTACGTGCGGCGAGATCGGAATCCGGACAGCGGGCGTATCAAGCTGGTAGACAAAGACATGCATGTGCGAACAGGCCCAGTGGTCGCCGGCGCGCTCAAGACCAAGGCATTTCTCCCAGAGCGCTACGACGTGTTGGTGCTGCCAGCACGCGAAATGGTTGAAAAGCTACGGGAATGGACCGCGCCCAAAGCGGTAGAGCAGTTTGAGCGCCAGAACCGAGCCATCATCGCCCTCTTCGATGACTATATCCATGACAGCCGCGCATGGTTTCGCATGCCGTACTTTCATGAGTACTCGCCAGGCGGGTATGGCTGGGCGCGAGTGTTCTTTGTTGGCAACGACAACGCCGTCAGGCATTTGGGCTTGGCGGAAGATGCGCGCGCGGCGGAACAAGCTGAACGAATAAAAGCGCTCGTGCGCCGTATCAACGCCGGCCCAACGCCAACGCTCGATGAAATGCTGATGGGAGATTGAACATGCTATCCAGGTCCATCATCGTGGTTGGAGACGTCAACTCCAGCAACGGCCCCGTCATCAGCGGATCAGCAACGGACACCATTGACGGCAAGCCGATCGCCCGCAAGTGCGATCTCGTGGACTGCCCCGCGCGCTACCCAGATGGACGCTTGCATGGCATCAACCCCATCGTTGAAGGTGACGATTCCATGATCGTGAACGGCCAACCGGTGGCTCTGCACGGGCATCGTTGCCGATGCGGCTGCGCACTCATCGGCACCACGACGGGGTATGTCGATGGCTAAACGTCAGCGTTCAAAAAAAGCGCCAGTCTGGCTGGCCGATCAAGGTGCGAAACCTGGCAAGCCGCAGGCCAAGTCCGAGCGGAAAGCGCCCGCGGCTGAGAAGAAACTCACGGATATCAAAGGCGCCATCCATGGCAATGACGCCAAGCCCGTGACGGTCGAGGCGTACAGTGAAGCCGCGCTTCAGAAAATGCTGGATCGCATCAAGCGAACGGAGCATCCGTGGGGCTTGAGAATCGCAGCAGGTCGACTACTCAGGGCCATCGCCGATCTGTCTTCCATCAAGCACCTCAGACGCGGTCAAATCGAGCACCTGCGCGCCCTGCTGGTACTCGAAATCCAGACCTTTGAAAAGCTTTGTCATCGGGCGGGCTTTGATCGTCGTCACATCGTGGGGGCGAGCTATTGCTTGTGTGCTGCGTTGGATGAGGAGGCGCATCACACCCCATGGGGCGGTGGCGGCAAAGACGGCATTGGCGCATGGTCGCAACACTCCCTCACCGCGCAGTTCCATGGCGACCGCGATGGCGGCATCAAGGTGTATCAGCTGCTCGCGCGCCTGGTCGAAGACCCCGATGCCAATCTACCGCTGATTCACTTGATTTACGTCATCATGAGCGTGGGCTTCATGGGGCGCTACCGCGTCGAGGGGAATGGAGAACGCGAACATCAACTGTTGCGTGAAAAGCTCTACGCGATCGTGAAGGCTAGAGTTCGCCCCCTCCCGCGGGAGCTTTCACCGTCATTACACGTCGCCACCGAACGCAACCTCAAGCCGATCTCCTGCGTTCCTGTGTGGTTGACTGCAGTCGTTGGCCTGGTGATTGCCTCTGGAACCTATGCGTACTTCCAATTCAAGCTGCACAAGGCACAGGAGGCAGTCTTGCAAACGGTTGAAGCCATCAATCAGATGGTCTCCGCCCCTCCGCCTTTGCCGGCGCTCGACGCGCCAAAATCCCGAGCGAGCGGCCTATAGCGATTGGGGCGGCATACAAAACAGCCCTTGGGGTGCGACGTAGCGTGGGTAAAATCCCCCCGACCGTTACGTCTTAAGCTGTTCGAACACCCGTCATGACCAAGGCCCGCCGCCCTGCCATCAGCATCGCGCCCAATCAGCACGCGGACGACTCGCCAACGCTGTCAAAAGGCCAGCGAGCATTCAACGCGCTGATCAAGCAGATCGAGAATCGGCGCAAGCGGCTGGCGGACTGGGAGGCGGCTACCGTTCAGTTCCAGCGCCGATATGCCGGCGAGTTCTTGCCGCTGGAGCGCAGCCGCATCGCATTGCAGATCCGCTTTGTGCGCAGCCTGGACCAGGTCTATGAGCACGATGCCTTCACCAAGGCCGAGCGCCGCAAGATATCCGCGCTCATCATCGATCTTGCGCGTGACCTGATTGATGAAGACGCTAGCCTGAAGGCGCTCTACAACAAGTACAGCGGCACGGACTTCGACCGGGAAGCCGCGATGCAAGCCGCGCAGATGAAGGCAAGGCTGGAGGCCGCCCTCGGCGTCGGCCTGGGCGACGACGCGGATGTGCATTCGGAAGAGGTGCTACTGCAACGCGCCCGCGAGCACCTCGCACAACGGGCTGAGAAAAAGGCCGCCGCCGCAACCAAGCGTGAAGCCCGCCGGGCCGCGCGGAAGAAATCTTCGAAGCAACTTGCGGCAGAAGCACAGGAGGCAGACGAACAGGCACAGATCAGCCTGTCCATCCGCGAGGTCTATCGCAAGCTCGCCAGCGCCCTGCACCCGGACCGCGAAACCGATCCACAGGAGCGAGAGCGCAAGACGCGGCTAATGCAGCGCGTCAACGAGGCCTACGACAAGAACAACCTGCTGCAACTACTGGAATTGCAGCTTGAGCTGGAGCACATCGACCAGCACTCGATCAACCGGATCAGCGAAGCGCGGCTGACGCACTACAACCAGATCCTGAAAGACCAGGTGCGGGAGCTTGACCGGCAAATCCATCGCATCGAGACGACGTTCCGACACACGTACGGGTATCAGCAGTTCGAAGCGCTGCCGCCGGACGCCGTCTTGCAAAAACTCGACCTCGACATCGCAGCGCTGCGCCAACAGGTGCGCAACATCGAGCAGGACCTTGCCGCCTTCGACGATTTCCGCGACGTGCGGCGCATGCTGAAATCCCGCACGACGCTCGACTGACGGCCTGCCGAGCCGCGCGTCGATCCAACAGAACGGGCACCTCCAGGTGCCCGTGTTTTTGACTGCGATCGGCCAATCAGAAGCGGTGTTGCAGGCCCGCCGTCACACCGACCTGGTTGTTGCCATAACCCACCACGTCGCGCGACAGGCTCACGTTCTGGCCGTTCTTGGCCTTGGCATAACCGGCAGACAGATACGCCGTCGTGCGTTTGGACAGCGCGTACTGGCCGCGCACGGAGAACAGGATCGGATCGGCATCCGTACCGCCCTTGATGTTCTGCTTGTACACCGCGCCGCACAGCGTGAAGGCCGGCGTCACGTCGTAGCTGGCGCCCGCCCAATACATATCGCTGCGCTGGCTTGCGGCAGCCGTCGTGAACGCGCGCTTGTAGTTGCGATAGCCTGCGAAGAGCTTCAGTGCACCAAAGTCGTAGCTGGCACCGGCGTGAATGCCCTGGATGTAATCGGTCGTGTCTGCCGGCGTGGTGCTCGTGCCTGCGCCGTTCTGGCGATCCCACGTGAGGGCTGCCGAGAAGCCGCCCACGCTGTAGCCGACGCCCAGGTCGTACTTGGAGCCGCTCTTGAAGTTGCCGGCGGCCTCGCCAAAGCCCACGGTGGCTGCTCGCGCTCGATGCGTGGCTGGCGTATTCGCGCGCCATGACTGCGGCCAGCGCCGCGTTTGACCGCACACTGGAAGCGTTGCTCAAGGCCATGCGTGAAGGCGTGCGCCTGCGCAACAAGCAATTCGCCATCGACCTGCCCTACCTCGCGTTGGAAATACTGGAGTCGGAAACGGGCGGCAGCATCTTTTACCGGATTGTCGATACCGGCGGCGGCACACTCACTGGCTACGACGATCTACCCATGCCGAGCGGTCGGCACCCCGCGGCATATCGCACCGTCTTCTACGAGTCGCTCTTTCGCGGCAGGCAGGTGCGGCGCGCAGCTGCTGCCGGTGCGCGATGCGCTGTCGGCCGAAACGCATGTCATCTGGCTGCTGGTAGGAGAAACGCTGGAGCCGCGCGAGGCGCTGGCCCATGAAATCCTGGCGGGCTCATTGCAGCAGGAAGTGCTGCTCGTGGTACTGGCCGTCTGCATCGTCTGGTGGGGCGTGCGGCGCGGCCTTCGACCGCTGCGGCAGTTGAGCGAAACCGTGGCCGGTCGCGGCACCGATGAGCTTGCCCCGCTGCCGCAGCAGGGCCTGCCTGCAGAAGTGGCCCCACTGGTCGAGGCTATCAATCAGTATGTGGCCCGCCTGCTGCGCTTGGTGCATGCCCGCAAACGCTTCTTTGCCGATGCCGCACATCAATTGAAGACGCCGCTGGCCGTGATTCAGGCGCAGTCCGAACTCGCCCTGCGCGAGCCCGATGGCGAACGCATCCGACGCCACCTTGAACCGCTGCACGGTACCGTACGCCAGGCCGCGCGCGGCGTGCAGCAACTGCTGTCGCTCTCGCGCCTGGAGACCGACAGCGGCTACGCGCCGCAGCTCCAGCCGCTGCGCCTGGACACACTGGCTGGCGATGTGGCGCTGGAACTGGCGCCCGTTGCGCGCAAATCCAGCGTCGACCTCGGCTTTGAAGGCGAGCCGGTGACGGTGGCCGGCGAGCCCCAATGGCTGCAGGAACTGGTCGGCAACCTGCTCGACAACGCCATCCTGTATGCCGGCAAGGGGGCCCGCGTCACGCTACGGGTCAGGCGGCAAGCAATGCCGATGCTGGGCGAGCAGGCCGTGCTGCAAGTGGAAGACGACGGCCCGGGCATTGCCGTGCCCGAGCGCGACGCGGTCTTCGGCCGTTTCTATCGTGGCGCGGCATCGGAAGGCCACGACGGCAGCGGCCTCGGCCTGGCGATCGTCCGAGAGATTGCCCGCCTGCATGGCGGCACGGTGGCGCTGTCGGACACACCGGGCGGAGGGTTGACCGTGAGTGTCTATCTCGCGCTTGCGCTGCCTGAAGAGCATCCGGCCTGAACAGCGGTTGCTGCGCGACAACATGGAGTTCGTGGCGTCCGCACGGTTGGCCCACGGCGTGCACCGTTTGCGTGACGATGCGGCGCACCATTTTCACGCAGCCCGAGCCGGCCTCTGTTCCGGCCGAATTGGTTCCATCCGTGCTCTGTTATGCCCGCCGCACGTGGGCTGGCAGACGACCTAAACTCAGACGCATCGGCACCACCATACGATCGACCGCCGAGCTTGCTCGGGCAAGGCATTCGGGGTTTTCCCTATTGTGGTGCCGAGGGCCCGCACGCCCATGGGATGTGCCCGCGCGGCGGCGGTAAATGGCTCCATCAAATAACCGGGATTGGGTCCACTTGGCAGAACAATGAGCCGCTATAGTCCATCAACAATTCGTCACAACACGGCATGTTGGCCGATCCGAACAGATCGGGGAACGGCACGACAGGCAGCATGAGCGTCAGCCAGCGAATGTGCCGCCTGCAGCCGACAGCGCTCAGCCCGATGACCGGCATGGTATGGAGGAAGCAGCAATGAAGACCGACGACGTGATCGTCAGCTTTCGCGGTGTACGCAAGACGTATGACGGCGAAACCCTCGTGGTTAAGCATCTGGACCTGGACATCTACCAGGGCGAGTTCCTCACCCTGCTCGGCCCCTCGGGCTCGGGCAAGACCACGTGCCTGATGATGCTGGCCGGGTTCGAATTCCCGACCGGCGGCGAGATCCGGCTCGAAGGCGCGCTGCTCAACAACGTGCCGCCGCACAAGCGCAACATCGGCATGGTGTTCCAGAACTACGCGCTGTTTCCGCACATGACGGTGGCGCAGAACGTCGAGTACCCGCTGACCGTACGCAAGCTGCCCGCCGCCGAACGTGCCGAGCGCGTGCACAAGGCCCTGCAGATGGTTCGCATGGAAGGCTTTGCCAAGCGCTACCCCGCCCAGCTCTCCGGCGGTCAGCAGCAGCGCATTGCACTGGCACGCGCGCTGGTGTTCGAGCCCAAGCTCGTGCTGATGGACGAGCCGCTCGGCGCGCTCGACAAGCAACTGCGTGAACACATGCAGTACGAGTTGAAATCGCTGCACGAAAAGCTCGGCGTGACCTTCGTCTACGTGACGCATGACCAGGGCGAGGCGCTCACCATGTCCGACCGCGTGGCCGTGTTCGACAAGGGCATCGTGCAGCAGCTCGACACGGTGGACAGCCTCTACGAACGCCCCTGCAACGAGTTTGTCGCCAACTTCATCGGCGACAGCAACACGCTGCGCGGCACCGTCACCCGCGTCGACGGCGATTACTGCGAACTGCAGCTCAACGACGGCGCCCGCGTGGTTGGCCGCAACGTCGCAGGTGCCAATGTCGGAGCCACGGCTACCGGCTGTATCCGCCCCGAGCGCATGCGCCTGGCCGAAGGCGCCTCCGCCGCCGGCAATGCGCTGGTGGGCCAGACGCGCGGCCTCGTCTACTTTGGCGACCACGTGCGCATGCGCTGCGCCCTGCCCGATCAGCCTGAATGTTTTGTGAAGGTGCCGCTGGGCACGCGCGCGCTCGAAGGCTTCGCGCCCGGCGCACCGATCCAGCTTGAGTTCGCACCCGAACATCTGCGCGTTTTTGCATGACGCACGCGGGCAGCCCTGCCCGCATGCCTCGACCACACGTTGTACCCACACGCCAATAAGAGGAGCCAGGAATGAAACACATCACAAAGACGCGTCTGTCCGTGCTTGCCGGCGCATTCGCCATCGCATTCGGCGCGCACGCTGCGGAAATCACCGTTGTGAACTTCGGCGGCGCCAATGGTGACGCACAGAAGGCCGCCTTCAACAAGCCGTTCGAGGCGCAGACCGGTAACAAGGTCACCGTGGTCGAGTACAACGGCGAGCAGGCCAAGATCAAGGCCATGGTGGAAGCCAAGCACGTCAACTGGGACGTCGTGGAAGTGGAATCGGGCGACATCGGCCGCGGTTGTGACGAAGGCCTGTTCGAGAAGCTGGACTGGAGCAAGATCGCCAAGAAGACCGACCTGATTCCGGAAGCACCGCAGACCTGCGGCGTGGGCTTCTTCGTGTGGTCCACTGCACTGGCCTACAACGCCGACAAGCTCAAGACCGCCCCCAAGGGCTGGGCCGATTTCTGGGACGTGAAGACCTTCCCGGGCAAGCGCGGCATGCGCAAGGGCGCACGCTACAACCTGGAATTCGCGTTGATGGCCGACGGCGTGCCGGTCAAGGACGTCTACAAGGTGCTGGCCACCAAGGACGGCCAGAACCGCGCGTTCAAGAAGCTCGATCAGCTCAAGCCGAACATCCAGTGGTGGGAAGCCGGCGCACAGCCGCCGCAGTTCCTGGTGGCGGGTGACGTGGTGATGTCCACCGCGTTCAACGGCCGCATCGACGCCGCGCAGCGCGAAGGCAAGAACCTGAAGGTGGTCTGGAACGGCAGCATCTACGACCTGGACTACTGGGCCATCCCCAAGGGCTCGCCCAACAAGGCCCTGGCCGAGCAGTACATCGCGTACACGCTGTCGCAGAAACCGCAGCAGGAATACGCCAAGCACATCGCGTACGGCCCGGCCAACGTTGCGGCAATCAAAGCGCTCGACGCCAAGACGCAGGCCAACATGCCGAACTCGCCCGAGAACAGCAAGAACGCGGTGCTGCAGAACCTGCAGTTCTGGACTGACCACGGCGACGAGCTGGAACAGCGCTTCGCTTCGTGGGCGTCGAAGTAGGCGTATAGCGGTGTAACGCAGTGACCGCGCGGACGCCCTGCAGGTTTGGCAAGGCATCCGCCGGACGTATTCCCGTAGCAACGGCGAGGCAGCATTGAACACCATGACGATCGCGGCTGAATCGGTTCCGGAATCGACGGCCAAACTCAAACGCGAACTGAAGAGCGCTGAGGCGCGCAGGCGTGCCATGGCGCTGGCGCTGGTGGCGCCGCTCGCCATCTTCCTGCTGCTGATCTTTGTCGTGCCGATCGGCGCCCTGCTCACGCGCGCCGTGCAAAACCCCGAGGTGGCCGACGCGCTGCCCAAGACAGTCATCGCCCTGAAAGACTGGGACCGCAAGAGCCCGCCGGCCGACGCCGCCTACGCCGCGCTTGCCGCGGACCTCACCACGGTGAGCGAAGGCGAAGCAATGGGTGCGCTGGCCCGCCGCCTCAACACTGAAATCCCGGGCTTCCGCTCGCTGGTCGCCAAGACCGCGCGCGCCATGCCGCTGGCCGACGACCAGGGCAAGGCATTGACGCTGACGCCCGGCCAGGCGCGCGCCAAGCTCCTCGAAGTCGACGAGCGCTGGGGCGATGTCACCTACTGGCGGGCCATCGCCAAGAACAGCAGCCGCACGTCGCCGTTCTACCTGCTGGCCGCGCTGGACCACCGGCAGGATGCCTTCGGCCATATCGAAGCGACCGACCCCGACGAGCAGATCTACGTGACGGTGTTCCTGCGCACCTTCGTCATCAGCGCGATGGTGACGTTGTTCGCATTGCTGCTGGGCTATCCGCTGTCGTACTGGATTGCCTCGCTGCCAGAGCGCCGCGCCAACCTCGTCATGGTGATGGTGCTGATCCCGTTCTGGACGTCCATCCTCGTGCGCGTGGCGGCGTGGATCGTGCTGCTGCAGACCGAAGGCCTGATCAACCACGGGCTGATCGACCTCGGCATCATCAAGGAGCCGCTGGCGCTGCTGTTCAACCGCGTGGGCGTGTACATCTCGATGACGCACATCCTGCTGCCGTTCATGATCCTGCCGCTGTACAGCGTGATGAAGTCGATCCCGGCCACGTACCAGCGCGCGGCCGTGTCGCTGGGCAGCCATCCGTTTGCCGCGTTCTGGCGCGTGTATGTGCCGCAGACGTATCCGGGCATCGGCGCCGGCGCGCTGCTGGTGTTCATTCTCGCGCTGGGCTACTACATCACCCCCGCGCTGCTGGGCGGGCCGAACGACCAGATGGTCAGCTACTACGTGGCCTACTTCACCAACGTCACGATCAACTGGGGCATGGCGTGCGCGCTGGGTGCGCTGCTGTTGCTGGCGACGCTGGTGCTGTATGCCGTGTATGGACGCTTCACGCGGCCCAAGGTCCGCGTTGGTTGAACGGAGCCCATCGACCATGAAACTCACCAAACCGATGTTTGCCCCGCACACCTCGCTCATTGAACGCATCTGGTACTTCGCGCTGCGCGGCCTGGCCGTGCTGACGCTGCTGTACCTCGTGCTGCCGGTGCTGGTGATCGTGCCGCTGTCGTTCTCATCGAGCACGTTCCTCTCGTACCCGATTCCGAGCTATTCGCTGCGCTGGTATCAGAACCTCGTCACGTCGGACGAATGGCGCATGGCCGCTAAGAACAGCTTCATCGTCGCGCCTGCCGCCACGATCGTGGCAACGGTACTGGGCACGCTGGCCGCCATCGGGCTGAACAAGGCCGACTTCCGCGGCAAGGGCCTGCTGATGGCGGTGCTGGTGTCGCCGATGATCGTGCCGGTGGTGGTTGTGGGCGTCGGCATGTACCTGTTCTTTGCGCCGCTGGGGCTGGCGAACACGTATATCGGGCTGATCCTCGCGCATGCGGCGCTGGGCGTGCCGTTTGTGGTGACGACCGTGCTGGCGACGCTGCAGGGCTTCAATCACAACCTCGTGCGGGCCAGCCTTTCGCTGGGTGCCAACCCGGTCGTGACGTTCTTCCGCATCACCCTGCCCGTCATCGCACCGGGCGTGATTTCGGGTGCGCTGTTTGCGTTTGCCACGTCGTTTGATGAGGTGGTGGTGACGCTCTTCCTGGCGGGTGCCGATCAGGTGACGCTGCCACGCCAGATGTTCACAGGCATTCGCGAGAACATCTCGCCGACGATTGCGGCGCTGGCGACGATCTTGATTGTGTTTTCGACGTGCCTGCTGCTGACGTTTGAGTGGCTGCGGGGGCGGGCTGCGGCTAAGGCGGTGGCGTAAGGGTTGTTGGGTTTGGGTTGTTTCTTGTGGTGCATCTCTTGTTTCATCCCGTGCCGGGGCTGACTCACTTTCTTTGTCTTGCCAAAGAAAGTAAGCAAAGAAAGGCGCGCCCGATGCGGCGACCCCCTCCTTGAATTTCTGTCGCAAGGAGGGAGGGGAGGCAAACTCGCTGCGCTCAGACAGGCCTCCCCTCTTTTTCCTCCTTGCAACAGAAATTCAAGGCGCCGCATAGGGCAGAAAAGTCAAAGGCCACACCGTCGGTGTGCTGGCCTGGGTGGCAGTTATTTTTGCCGTTGTTGCTCGCTTTGCTTCGCGTGGTCTTGGTGGTTCCTGCTGCGCTGGTGATCGACGGTTTGGCCTTTGACTTTCCTGCCCTTGATGGCGCCTTGGATTTTTGTTGCGGGGAGGAAAAAGGAAGGAGCCTTGTCTGAGCGCAGCGAGTTTGGCTCCTTCCCCTCCCCGCGACACAAATCCAAGGGGAAGTCGCCATCTCGGGCGCGCCTTTCTTTGCTTACTTTCTTTGGCAAGACAAAGAAAGTGAGTCGCCCCCGGCAGGGGGTGAAACAGGCGATGAACCGCCGCGTCAAGCATCCAGCCCCCAAGCTCCCAATTCCGAACTCAACACGCGGAGCATTTTGCGCGGCGCGCCGAGCTCAGAACTCGACGCATGGAGATCGGGACTCGGCGAATGGAGCTCAGAGCTCGACGAATGGAGTTCAGAACTCCACAGTTGGCGTTCAGAACCCCATGCGCGGGCAGGCGCGCCGCTTACAGGAACATCCCGCCCGACGCCTCAATACGCTGCGCATTAATCCACCGGTTATCCGGCGACAGCAATGAGGCTACCACGCCGCCAATATCGTCCGGCAGCCCAGCGCGCCCCAGCGCCGTATTGGACGCGACCATCGCGTTGAGGCTCGCGTTGTCGCGCACGGCACCACCGCCAAAGTCAGTCTCGATGGCGCCCGGCGCCACCACATTCACGGCAATGCCGCGCGGCCCCAGCTCCTTCGCCAGATAGCGCGTCAGCACCTCCACCGCGCCCTTCATTGCCGCATACGCGCCATAGCCCGGCAGCGCAAAGCGCGCCAGCCCCGACGAGATATTGACGATGCGCCCGCCGTCAGCCATGAGCGGCAGCAGGATCTGCGTGAGGAAGAACACGCCTTTGAAATGCACATTCATCAGTTCGTCGAACTGGGCTTCAGTGGTTTCGGCCACCGTGGCGTGCACGCCCACGCCGGCGTTGTTGACGAGGTAATCGAAGCGCTCGGCCTTCCACCGAGTCAGCACGCCGCGCACGGCCTCGGCAAAGGCGGGGAACGTGGCGATCTTGCCGGTGTCGAGCTGCAAGGCTGCGGCACGGCGGCCCTGGGCAGTCAGTTCGGCGACGAGGGCATCGGCTTCAGCGCGGTTGGAGCGGTAGGTGAAGATCACGTCGGTGCCGCGCTGGGCCAGCTTCTGCACCATGTTCTTGCCAAGGCCGCGGCTGCCGCCGGTGATGATCGCGATGGGGGTGCGGGTCTGCGTCATGTTTGCTCTCCGGTTGGATCTGAGATGGGTGTCGAACACCGTGAGAGCATGGTATTGGGCGACAATCAAAGAATAAATCTCGCCTATCCTATCGCTGTGTTTGCTCACAGATAACAATCAACCCACCCCGCCATGTCTACCAATCGACTCGAAACCATGCAGATTTTTGTGCGCGTGGCCGAACTTGCCAGCTTCACGCGTGCGGCAGAAGCGCTGAGCATTCCCAAGCCGGCTGCCTCGGTGGCGGTGCAGCAGTTGGAGACGATGCTCGGCACGCGGCTGCTCCACCGGACCACCCGCAAGGTGCAGCTCACGCAGGACGGCCAGGCCTTTTATGAGCGCTGCCAGGACCTGCTGGCCGACATGGACGAACTACAGACGATGTTCCGCCAGAGCCCGCAGGCGCTGCGTGGCCGGTTGCGCGTTGACATGCCCGTCGGAGTCGCACGCCGCATCGTCATCCCCGCCCTGCCCGCGCTGCTCGATGCGCATCCCGAGCTGGAAATCGAACTCTCCAGCACCGACCGCCGCGTGGACCCGGTGCGCGAGGGCTTCGACTGCGTACTGCGCATCGGCACGCTCACCGACAGCAGCCTCATCGCCCGCCCGCTCGGCCAGTTGCATCAGGTCAACTGCGCCAGCCCGGCCTACATCGCGCGCTATGGCATGCCGAAAACGCTCGACGACCTCGACCACCATCGCATCGTCCATTACGTGCAGACGTTGGGCACGAAGTCGCCGGGGTGGGAATACACGGTGGACGGCCGCTCCGCGTTCCGGCCGATGAAAGGCGCGGTGACCGTCAGCTCGGCCGAGAGCTACGACGCAGCGTGCCGCGCGGGGCTGGGAATGATCCAGGCACCGGTGTACGCGGGGCTGTCGTCGGCGATTGCGGACGGTACGCTCGTCGACGTCATGCCCGACTTCCGGCCGCCGCCGATGCCGGTTTCGCTGGTCTATCCGAACCGGCGAAACCTGCCGGTTCGGGTGCAGGTCTTCATGAACTGGATGAGCGAGTTGCTGGAGCCGTATCTGGAACCGCTGGGCACGAATGCGTAGGCGCTCCGCCATGCGGCCGGTGTAGTCTCACGGCTTGCCCCTGCCACCAACCTCGCCGCCGACCCAGCCTATGAACGCTCTCCAACACTGCGCGATGTGCGCGCTGCTCGCTTGCAGCGTCGCCATCGCCTCTCCCGATGAAGATCGACTCGGCAAGGCGCAAGGCTATCCGCTTGCGCCAAGCGCGGCCCGCATCCACGAGGCGCCGTACATCGTGGGGGCCTTCAGCGGCATGGACCGCATCTCGCCGTCTTGCGAACTGGCGCCGGCCGACCAACCGGTGCAGCTCAAGATTGCAGAAAAAGAGGCGGATGTCCGGTATCGCTTCCGCAACCATGACTACACGCTGGCCGACTACATGGAGCATCAGCGCGCGACCGCTGTGCTGATTGTTCAGGACGGCGTCATCCTGGCGGAGCATTACGGCTACGACCGCACGCGAGACATGCGGATGCTCTCCAACTCGATGGCCAAGACGCTCGTTGCACTGGCGATCGGCAAGGCGCTGGAGGATGGAAGCCTGCGCTCGCTGGAGGACCGTGTGGACCAATACGTGCCCGAGCTTGCAGGCACGCTTTACGGTGGAACGCGCATCGTCGATCTGCTGCGCATGGCCTCCGGTGCCAAGTATGTCGAGGACTACACCCCGACCGACGACCGGGCACGCTTCCTCAAGACGGCAGCGGAGCAAGGCGTGCTCGCGGCAGCGGCCCAGGTCAACGAGCGCGCCGACGCGCCGGGCACGCGTTTCAACTACGCGGGCGCGCAAACCGAAGTGTTTGGCGCTCGTGCTGCAAGCGGCGACGCACCGCAGCCTGTGCGACTTCGTTGACAACAAGCTATGGAAGCCGATGGGGGCCGAAGCCAAGGCGACCTACCTCGTGCGTCAATCCGACGGATCGGCGTTTGCACAAGGCGGTTTCAATGCGACGGCGCGGGACTACGCGCGCCTCGGGTCCATGCTGGCCAACGATGGCGTGGTGCAAGGCCGGCAAGTCGTGCCGCGAGACTTCCTGCTCGACATGACTGACGCATCGCGCCAGCCCGACGCGTTTCGCCCGGGGCAGATGACGTATCACGGCAGCCGCTACTACGGTTACGGCTTCCAGGTGTGGCTTTTGCCGGGACAAGCGCGGCGGTTCGTGCTGCTCGGCATCCATGGACAGGCGATCTACGTGGACCCGCAATCCAGGCTCACCATGGTCCATCTTGCGGTGGGCCAGGACGCGTCGGGCGATGCAAGCGGCGCGCACCTGGGCGCTGAGCGTGATGCGTTGTGGCGCGGCGTTGTGGAGAAGTTTGGCCGCTAGACGCTCCGCAGGTGCCGGTGAAAAAAAAACGCGCCGAGATCACGTCGGCGCGCCTTCGTTTTGCTGCTGAGCGGACTGCTTACGCCATCCACTTCCGCGCGTTGCGGAACATCCGCATCCACGGGCTGCTGCCGTCGCCGGCGGCTTCCCATTCCTTCGGATGCCAGCTCATCTGCACGGCGCGGAACACGCGTTCCGGGTGCGGCATCAGCGCAGTGAAGCGGCCGTCGTGCGTCGTCACCGAGGCAATGCCCTGCGGCGAGCCGTTCGGGTTCAGCGGATACGTCTGCGTGACTTCGCCGCGGTTGTCGACGTAGCGCAGGCCAACGGCCACCTTGTCGATGTCGCCTTGCTGCGAGAAGTCGGCATAGCCTTCGCCGTGCGCAACGACGATGGGAATGCGGCTGCCTTCCATGCCCGCGTAGAAGATCGACGGCGATGCTTCGACCTGCACGGTCACCAGACGCCCTTCGTACTGCTCCGACTGGTTGCGCGTGAACTTCGGCCATGCACCGGCGCCCGGGATGATCGGGGCGAGGTTCGCCATCATCTGGCAGCCGTTGCACACGCCCAGCGCGATCGAATCGGTGCGGTTGAAGAAAGCCGCGAACTGCTCGGCGAGCATGCTGTTGAAGAGGATCGTCTTCGCCCAGCCTTCGCCCGCGCCCAGCACGTCGCCGTAGCTGAAACCGCCGCAGGCGACGAAGCCCTTGAAGCTGGCGAGGTTCGTGCGGCCCGCCAGCAGGTCGCTCATGTGCACGTCGTAGGTATCGAAGCCGGCCTTGTCCATCGCGTAAGCCATTTCGATCTGCGAGTTCACGCCCTGCTCGCGCAGGATCGCCATGCGCGGGCGGGCGCCCGTGGCAATGAACGGCGCGGCCACGTCTTCCGCAATGTCGAACGTGAGCTTGGGTGAGATGCCCGGGTCTTCAGCGTCGAGGATGCGGTCGTATTCGCTCTGCGTGCACTCGGGGTTGTCGCGCAGGCTGGCGATGCGCCAGGAGACATCCGTCCAGGTGCGTTGCAGTTCGATACGCGACGCGCTGAACACCTTCTTGGCGTCGCGCCAGACTTCAATGTGGTCGTTGGCGTTGGGCGCGCCGATCACGTGGCTGCAACCGGCCAGGCCGTGCTCGCGCAGCACCGCAAAGACGGCGTCGCGCTGGGCCAGCGGCACCTGGATGACGGCGCCGAGTTCTTCGGCAAACAGCGCGCGCAGCGTCAGGTCGGCGCGGCGACCGGAGACTTGCTGCGCCCAGTTCTTGGCGTCGCCGTAGTCGGATTCGTGCGCACCGTCGAGCGTGAGCATGTCGACGTTGATCGACACGCCGCAGTGTCCGGCGAAAGCCATTTCGCAGACGGTCGCCCACAGGCCGCCGTCGGAGCGGTCGTGATACGCCAGCAGCGAACCGCTGGCATTCAGTTGCTGGATGGCTGCGAAGAAGCGTTTGAGGTCTTCGGCGTCGTCCACGTCCGGCACGCTGTTGCCGATCTGCTCTGTGACCTGCGCCAGGATGCTGCCGCCCATACGGTTCTTGCCGCGGCCCAGGTCAATCAGGATCAGCGTGCTGTCTGCCGGCGCGTTCGCCGATTCGACCTGCTTGAGCTGCGGCGTGAGCGTCTTGCGCACATCCGTCACGGGCGCAAACGCCGAGACGATCAGCGAGACCGGCGCGACGACTTCCTTCGCTGCGCCTTCGTCTTCCCACTTGGTGCGCATCGACAGCGAATCCTTGCCCACCGGAATGCTGATACCCAGTGCCGGGCACAGCTCCATGCCGACCGCCTTGACGGTGTCGTACAGCCGGGCGTCTTCACCGTTTACGCCGCACGCGGCCATCCAGTTGGCCGACAGCTTCAGTTGCGTGAGGGAGTCGATCGGGGCGGCGGCGATGTTGGTGATGGACTCGCCGATAGCCATGCGGCCCGAAGCCGGTGCGTTGATGACGGCCAGCGGCGTGCGCTCGCCCATCGTCATCGCTTCACCGGCGTAGCCCTTGTAGTCCAGCGTGGTGACGGCCACGTCGGCCACCGGCACCTGCCAAGGGCCGACCATCTGGTCGCGCGTGTTCAAGCCGCCAACGGTGCGGTCCCCAATGGTGATGAGGAACGACTTGCTGGCCACCGTCGGATGACGCAGCACGTCGCGTGCGACGACTTCCAGGTCCAGACCGGTGACATCGACTTCCGGCAGTTCCTGCGCGACGCGGCGCACGTCACGGTGCATGCGCGGCGGCTTGCCGAGCAGCACGTCCATCGGCATGTTGACCGGGAAATGCTCTGCAACGTCGGCTGCGGTGTCGCTGTCGACCACTTGCAGTTGCTGTTCATCCGTGGCAAAGCCGACCACCGAGAACGGGGCGCGCTCGCGCTCGCACATGGCCTGGAAGCGCGGGAAATCGCCGGGGGCAATCGCGAGCGTGTAACGCTCTTGCGATTCGTTGCACCAGATTTCTGCAGGGCTCAAGCCCGACTCTTCCAGATGCACCTGACGCAGATCGAACCGCGCGCCCTTTCCTGCACCATCGACGAGTTCGGGGAAGGCGTTGGAGATGCCGCCGGCGCCGACGTCGTGGATCGACAGGATCGGGTTGTCTTCGCCCAACGCCCAGCACGCGTTGATGACTTCCTGCGCGCGGCGCTGCATTTCGGGGTTACCGCGCTGGACAGAATCGAAATCCAGGTCCGCAGTGTTGGTGCCGGTCGCCATCGAGCTGGCTGCGCCGCCGCCCATGCCGATGCGCATGCCGGGTCCGCCCAGCTGGATCAGCAGCGTACCGGCCGGCAGGCCGTGCTTGTGCGTATGACCGGCGTCGATATTGCCGATACCGCCCGCGATCATGATCGGTTTGTGATACCCGCGCACGGTCCCGCCCACGTTCTGCTCGTAGACGCGGAAGTAGCCGCCGAGGTTGGGCCGGCCGAATTCGTTGTTGAACGCAGCGCCGCCGATCGGGCCTTCGATCATGATCTGCAGCGGCGAGGCGATGCGGTCCGGCTTGCCGACCGGGCCCGGCGCAGCTTCATTCGGATTGCGGTGCGCGACGGGCTGAGCGGTATCGCGCGCGTTTTCCCACGATTGCAGGGCTTCGGGCAGCAGCAGGTTCGACACGGTAAAGCCCGTCAGGCCCGCCTTGGGCTTGGCGCCGCGGCCGGTTGCGCCTTCGTCTCGGATTTCACCGCCGGCGCCGGTCGACGCACCCGGGAACGGCGAAATGGCCGTGGGGTGGTTGTGCGTCTCCACCTTCATCAGCGTGTGCGTGAGGGCTTCGCGGCGGCCATATTGCGGCACGCCCGTCTCGCCTTCCGTGCCCGCGTGCGGGAACCAGCGCTCGGCCATGCCGCCTTCCATCACGGCGGCGTTGTCCGAATACGCGACGATCGTGCCCTGCGGGGCCAACTGATGCGTGTTGCGGATCATCGCGAAGAGCGACTTGTCCTGCGTCTCGCCGTCGATGGTCCAGTCTGCGTTGAAGATCTTGTGCCGGCAGTGCTCGCTGTTGGCCTGCGCGAACATCATCAGCTCGACGTCGGTCGGGTTGCGTTCGAGCTTGCGGTAGGCGTCGACCAGGTAGTCGATTTCATCGTCGGACAGGGCGAGGCCCATTTCGACGTTGGCGGCTTCCAAAGCACGACGACCAGCCTCCTGGCCACCGGCGATATCGACAAAGCGCAAAGCCTTGGCGGGCAACACGTCGAACAGGCCGTAGCCGGCTTCGCGCGTGTCGATGACCGTTTCTGTCATGCGGTCGTGCAGGTGCTCGGCCACGGCGGCGCGGGTGGCGTCGTCCAGATGCTTTGCAGCACCGGTCAGGCTGCGAATGAGGCCCTTCTTGCACGTGATGGTGAATTCCACGCCGCGCTCGATGCGGTGGATTTGCGGCAGTGCGCAGTGGCGCGCGATTTCCGTCGCTTTGCTGGCCCACGGCGAGATCGTGCCAAAGCGCGGGATGACCACAAAGCGGTCGCCCTCGACATCGGCCGGAGCGGGCGAACCGTACGTCAGCAGCGCTTGCACACGGGCGGATTCATCGGCCGACAGCGGCGTGTCGGCGGCCACGAAATGCAGGTATTGGGCACTGACGCCATCGATGTCCGGATCGATGCGCTTGAGGGTGGAAAGCAGGCGTTGCTGGCGGAAGGCGGACAGCGCGAGAGCGCCGGGAAAGCACGAGAAATGCGCCATGGTGGGCAAGGCAGGCAGTAGCTGGAAGGAGGGACTTCCCGGCGTGCGCGGGAAAACCGCTATTGTACCTTGCCCGGCCCTTGTTACCGGCCCTCAAATCGGCCTGAAATGCGCCTGCCTCGGCCGGAAATCGTCGAAAACGCCCGTTTTACAGCGACGTGGCGGACCGCGCAGCCTGCTCGTAGAGGCCCGTCAGCACGCGCAGCAGGCGCGCCAGCTCGCCAATCTCGGCATTTTCCTCGCCGCTGGGCGAAATATTGCTGGTCAGGCACTGCTCGCGGATCTCGCGGTAGCGAGCGCAGGCCTTTTCGCCAGCTTCGGTGGTGGTGTAGGTGACTTCCTTGCCGTTGCGCGTGCCTTCCACCAGCTCCATCCCCTGCAGTTTCTTGAGGGAATACGTCACGAGATGGGTGTCTTCCACGTTGAGTACGAAGCAGATGTCGGCCAGGCGCTTGGCCCGCCCGCGATGGTTGACGTGGTGCACCACCAGCACATCGAGGAAGGTCAGGTCGCGCACGCCGGCGGCGGCCATGCAGCGCACGCACCAGCGGTTGTAGGCGTTGTAGGCCGTGTTGAGCGCAAACTCGAACTCCGACAGCTCGGGGCTGCGCGCCGACACCAGGTGCGACGAAGATACGATCGGCCCGCCCTTGCCTGCGTCCTCATTGGCTGCGGATTGCGGCAGATCAGCTTTCGGGGTGGTCGGCGATTTGGACATTGCAACAGGCTGGGAAAGGACCGTAAACGCGGGCTATTGTAAGAGAATAGATCGTCATGTCTGCACTGTTGAAAGCGTAGTTGCCATGTCCTCACACCCTAGCTGGCGCGAAATCCTGATCGACGGCGCACTGGCCGCACACCACGGCGCCGACCTGCTCTTCGGCACAGCGGGCATCCGCGCGCTGGAAGCAGCTGCGTACCGAACCCTCGAACCCTTCACCTTGATGGCCAGGGCGGGCGAAGCCGCCGCCGACTGGCTGCGGACGCGCGCGCCACACGGGCATGTCCTGCTCGTTGCCGGCCCAGGCAACAACGGTGGCGATGCGCTCGTTGCGGCGACGGTGCTGCATCTATCCGGGCGCGCCGTCACGGTATGGCTTGCCGCAGACCCAGCCAAGCTGCCTGATGACGCCCGCCGCGCCTGGACGGAGGCTTGTGCCGCGAATGTTCCCATTGAACCTCTGCACACGGCAGCTTCGGTGCCGGCGGCTGCCTCCGTCATCGTCGACGGCCTCTTTGGTATCGGACTCGCCCGGCCGCTGACGGGGTTGCATGCCGCACTGGTCGACACCATCAATGCCAGCGGCTTGCCGGTGTACGCTCTGGACATTCCCTCCGGGCTGAACGGCGATACGGGTCAGCCGCCTGCCGCTGAGTCCCCCGTTATCCAGGCGCGCGCCACCATCACCTTTCTGGCGGTCAAGCCGGGCTTGCTGACGGGGGATGGCCGCGATGCCTCCGGCGACATTGCGCTGGCCGATCTCCAAGCCGCGCAACCGGCTTATGACGGCGTGATTGAAGCGGACGCCTTCGTCAACACGCCGTCACGCTGGCTCCCGCACGTGCCGCGCCGGCGGCATAACGGGCACAAAGGCACCTACGGCAGTGCGGCAATCGTGGGCGGTGCGGCCGGTATGGTCGGAGCGCCGCTGCTGTCGGCGCGCGGCGCGCTCCATCTGGGCGCGGGCAAGGTGCACGTCGTCTCGCTTGCGTCCGATGCTCCGCGTGTCGACCCCGCGCAACCTGAATTGATGCTGCACAGTTGGGGCACCCTTGATCTGGGTGGCATGCAGGCGCTGGCCGTGGGCCCCGGCATGGGCACCGGCAAAGAATCGGAAGCCGCGCTCGAGCATCTGCTGGACCGCATGCTGGCAGCGCACACGCCCGCCGTGTTCGACGCCGATGCACTGAACCTCTTTGCGAAAACGCCGGCGCTGCTCGCACGGCTCACACAGTCGGCCGGAAGCGGTGTGCCGTTGGTGCTGACGCCGCATCCGCTGGAAGCCGCGCGACTGCTGCACACCGATGCGCGCGCCGTCCAGCAGGACCGGCTTGCCGCCGCTCAGGCGCTTGTCAATCGGACGGGCGCGGTGGTCGTTCTCAAAGGCTCGGGCACCATCATCGCGGCGCCGGGCACCACGCCGGCTGTCAATCCAACCGGCAACGGCGGGCTCGCAACCGGGGGGACCGGCGATGTGCTGACCGGCATGATCGGCGCACTGCTTGCGCAAGGCATGGGCGCGCGCGAAGCCGCACTGGCGGCTGTATGGCTGCACGGGCGAGCCGCCGATGACCTCGTCCACGCGGGCGTCGGCCCCATCGGCCTGCACGCAAGCGAGCTATGCGCGCCGGCGCGAGGCGCTCTCAACGCCTTGCTGGCGTCGGACGTTCGCCGATAGAAAGCCGTCATACAGCGCCGTTATACTGCCCACTCGTTTTCCCGCACCAACCTCACGTCACCTCACGCCGTATGCCCACAGCCCTACCCGCCTGGCAGTCCCTGACGCAACACGCAGAATCGATCCGCGCAGCACATATGCGCGACTGGTTTGCCGCGCCCGATGCCGAAGAACGGGTACGCGTGTTCACGCTGGATGCGGCTGGCCTGACGGTCGATTACTCAAAAAACCGCCTCACGCCCGAGACCCTGGCGCTGCTACTGCAACTTGCTGACGAGGCCGGCGTGCTTGCGCTGCGCGATGCCATGCTGCGTGGCGACCGCATCAACAACACCGAGCACCGCTCCGTCTTGCACGTGGCCCTGCGTGGCCGCGCTGAAGACGACTATCGCGCCGATGGCGAGCCCGTCATGCCCGAAGTGCTGGGCGTGCGGGCCCAGATGCACGACTTCGCCAACCGCGTGCATAGCGGCGCGTGGACGGGCCATTCCGGGAAGCGCATCACCGACGTGGTGAACATTGGCATCGGCGGTTCGGACCTCGGCCCGCGCATGGTGTGCCGCGCGCTGGACCACCTTGCCGTGCCACAGGTGCGCGTGCATTTCGTCTCCAACGTCGATGGTACGGACTTGGCCGAAACGCTCGACCATCTCGACCCGGATACCACGCTCGCGATTGTCTGTTCGAAGACGTTCACCACGCTCGAAACCATGGCGAACGCGCACAGCATGCGCCGTTGGTTTGTCGAGCATGGCGTAGCTGAAGCCCAGCTCAGGCACCACTTCGTCGCTGTCTCCACCAACCACGAGGCCGTCGTCCAGTTCGGCATCGACCCGGACAACATGTTCACGTTCTGGGATTGGGTTGGCGGGCGGTTCTCGCTGTGGTCGGCGGTGGGCCTGTCGATCGTGCTGGCAATCGGGCCGCAGCAATTCGAAGCGATGCTCGATGGCGCGCGCGCCATGGATCGCCACTTCGCCACGGCCGCGCCGCGTGAAAACTTGCCGCTCATTCTCGGGATGCTGTCGGTCTGGTATCGCGGCTTCTTCGACGCGGCGAGTGCCTGTACCGTGCCCTACTGCGCGCCGCTGGAGTTGCTAACCGACTTCATGCAACAGTTGGAGATGGAGAGCAACGGCAAATCCGTCCAACGCAACGGCGCGGCCATCGATACCGACACCGGCCCCATCGTCTGGGGCACGGCCGGCACCAACGGGCAGCATGCGTATTTCCAGTTGATCCACCAGGGCTCGCAGATCGTGCCCGTGGATTTCATCACCACACTCGAGCCGGTGCGCACCCTGCCCGGCCACCACGCCAAACTGCTCGCGAACTGCTTTGCGCAGGGCGAGGCGCTGCTGCTGGGGCGCACCGCCGAGGAGGTCCGCGCGGGCGGCGTCACCGACGAAGCGCTGGTGCCGCACATGGTGTTCGAAGGCAATCGCCCGAGCACGACCATCCTGATGGAAAGGCTGGACGCTGCGTCACTGGGCGCACTCATCGCCTGCGCCGAGCACCGCACCTTCGTGCAGGGTGCGGTGTGGAACATCAACTCGTTCGATCAGTGGGGCGTGGAGCTTGGCAAGAAACTCGCCAAGCCGATCCAGGCGGAACTGGAAGGGGCTCCGGCCTCCGTGGCGCATGATGCGTCGACGGCGGCGTTGATTCGCCGCGCCAAGGCCGCCCTCTGACGCAAACGTTCAGAGTTCGGTGACGATCTCGTCGCCGACGAGATGCCCAGCTTCAATGGTGAGAATACGGCTGCATCGCGCAGCCACGGAGCGGTCGTGCGTCACCAGCACCAGCGTGGAGCCGGCACTGCGGTTGAGTTCAAACATCAGCGCGATCACGGCTTCGCCCGTGGCGGTGTCGAGACTGCCGGTCGGCTCGTCGGCAAAGAGAATGTCGGGCTCGGTCACGAACGCGCGCGCCAGGGCCACGCGCTGCTGCTCGCCGCCGGACAGCGTCTTCGGGTAGTGCGACAGCCGTGCTCCAAGGCCGACACGCTCCAGCAGGACCGTGGCGCGCCGGCGCATATCGGCGGTGCTCACGTCGCCCTGCAACTCCAATGGCAGCATCACGTTCTCAAGGGCCGTCAGATGAGGCAGCAACTGGAACGATTGAAAGACAAAGCCGACGTGGCTGCCACGCACGGCTGCGCGGCCATCCTCGTCCAGCTTGAACAGGTCGTTGCCCAGCAGCTTGACGGAGCCCGATGTCGGCAGGTCCAGGCCCGCAAGCAACCCAAGCAGCGTCGATTTTCCCGAGCCCGACGCGCCGACAATCGCCAATGTCTCGCCCCTTTCCACACGGAAGGCAACATCGCTCAGAATAGGCAACTCACCGGTGGCATCGCGCACGGTCTTGTGCAGCAAATCGACTTCAATCACCCAGGTAGCGGAAGACGACATGATTGGACTGGTAGGTAGTAGAAGGCGCAGTGTGAAGTTACTCGCCGCGGCGCTTGGCTGCGCAGTGTTCGGCATGCTGCCACTCGCACAGACGGCTGCAGCACAAGGCGCGCCTGCATCGCATCGCGTGGTGGTGCTCGGTGACAGCCTGTCGGCGGGATACGGCCTGGCGCAAGGCACAGGCTGGGTCGCGTTACTCGACAGGCGACTCAAAGAACGGAAGCCCGATTATAGCGTCGCCAATGCAAGCATCAGCGGCGACACCACGGCCGGCGGCCGCTCGCGCTTGCCCGCCGTGCTGGCCCGCGAAAAGCCCTCTGTCGTGATTCTCGAACTGGGCGGTAACGACGCGCTGCGCGGCCTGTCGCTCGCCTCCAGCGAGGGCAACATGAAGGCGATGATCGAAGCATCGCAAGCGGCTGGCGCGAAGGTGCTGCTGGTGGGCATGCGCATCCCGCCCAACTACGGCCCGGATTACAGCGAGCGCTTCTTCGCCATGTTCGGCAAGCTGGCGCAGCAGTACAAGCTGCCACTGGTGCCATTCCTGCTCGAAGGGGTTGCGCAGCGGCCCGACTGGTTCCAGGAAGATCGCATCCACCCCATTGCCGCAGCGCAGCCGACGATGCTCGATAACGTGTGGCCCAAACTGGAACCTCTCCTTAAAGCCCGGGTCGGAAGATAACCCTTCTGCCGCACCGATGGCGTCATCCGGCGCATCGGATTTCCGGCTCCGGCACGGCGGCCACCTCTCACTCGGGCGAACACCATGAAGCTTCTGGCAAGCGGGCTGCGCGCAGCGCGTGACAACAAGCGGTTCCTGGTCGGCATGTCGCTGCTTTTTGCCTTCCGCGCCTGCATTGCGGACTGGGCAGTCGTGCCGAGCGGCTCAATGAATCCCACGCTCATCGAAGGCGACTACATCTTGATGAACCGGTTGGCTTACGGGGTGCGCGTACCGGCCACCACCGTCTGGCTCAAGCGCGGCAGCGACCCGCGACGTGGTGATGTCGTCGTCTTCTCCTCCCCCGAAGACGGCACGAAGCTGGTCAAGCGACTCATCGGGCTGCCCGGCGACGTGGTTGAAATGCGTGACGAAGCGCTCTACATCAATCACCAGCGCTTGGCCTATGCGCCGCTGCCAGACGTCGCACCCGGCGCGCTGCCGCAAGCAACGGCGATGCTGCCGCACGAACTCTGGTCGGAAGCGCTACCGGGCCGGCAGCACACCGTGATGGTCTTGCCGGAGGTGCGTGCCCTGCGCAGTTTCGGTCCCATCATCGTCCCGCAAGACCACTACCTCATGCTGGGTGACAACCGCGACAACAGCCGCGACTCCCGCTACTTCGGTCTCGTACCGCGCAAGAATCTGATCGCTCGCGCTTCCCACCTGGCCCTATCGTTCGATCCAGACCACTTGTACATGCCGCGCCTCGCACGCATGGGCAAGCCGCTGGACTAGCGCAACGCCAAAAGTACGCAAAGAAAAAGCCCCCTCGTTATTGAGGGGGCTTTTTCGTCAGGCTACGTACTCTGCACGCCGTATTAGTCCTCTGCAGTATTGGCTGGCTTGCTGCTGTCGACCGCGCTGCTGTTGATCTTCACCTTCGAGCGCGCCTTCAGTGCTTCATAGTAGGCATTGAACTCGGTCTGACCCGCGGCCTGAGCCAGTTGCTGTGCATCGGCAGCGCGGCGCGTCTCGTCCACATTGGCCGGCGGCAGCACCTTGTTGATGCGATACAGCGCGTAGCCCTGGGCACCCAGGTCGACGCCAATGGTGGTCGGCAGCTTGGTCGCATCCGCGCGCAGGATGGCTGTCAGTGCAGCCGGCGGCGTGCCCTGCGCCTGCTGGCGCGAGACCGTCTGTACAGCACCGAAACCATCGGCGCTGTTACTCTGCTTCACGGCAGCCAGCTTCTCTTCGCCGGCCTTCTTGGCCAGCGCAGCGGCTTGCTCGGCGATCACCTTAGCCTTGACCTGTTCACGCACGTCGGCCAGCTTCTTCACCGTTGCCGGACGATACTCCGCCGCACGCGCTGCAACCAGCGTGGTCGGACCCACCTGGATGGCAGCTGTATTGCGGTGGTTCTTGATCACGTCGTCGGCAAACAGCGCCTTGAGCACCTTGTCATTGCCGATGGGGCTGCCGGACTGCGCCGGGCTCGGCGTGCGGGTCACGTTGTCGGCCGTCTGGATCTGCAGCTTGAGCTTGTCAGCCACCGGCTTCAGGCTGTCGGACTGATCTTCCACCGTGTTGGAGAACGCATCGGCCAGCTCCGAGTACTTCTTGTTCGCGAGTTGCGTACGCAGTTCGCGTTCAAGCTCCGGCTTGACGGCTTCCAACGGCTGCACACCGCCACCCTTCACTTCTTCCAGCTTGATGATGTGGAAACCAAAATCGCTTTGGACCACGTCACTGATGTCGCCCGGCTGCTTGAGCGCAAACAGCGCGTTCTCGAACGGCGGCACAGTCGCGCCCTTGCCGAGGAAGCCCAGCTCGCCACCCTGCGCGGCTGAACCCGGATCGCCAGAGTACTTCTTGGCGAGATCTGCGAAGCTCGCGGGGTTTTTACGCACCTCGGCCAGGACTTCTTCGGCCTTCTTCTTGGCGGCTTCCTTGTCGGCAGGCTTGGCGTTATCCGGCAGCTTGATCAGAATGTGAGCGGCGCGGCGTTCTTCCTGTGTCTTGAAGCGCGCAGCGTTCTGATCGTAGTACTCCTTGAGCTGCTCGGGCGTGACCGGAATCTGCTTCATCATCTCTTCGCCCGAGAACACGACATACTCGGCCTTGACTTGCTCCGGCACAGAGAATTCCTGCTGGTGCGCGTCGTAGTAAGCCTGGATGGCCTTGTCGTCCGCATTGACCTTTGCAGCGTAGTCCGCCGGCTTGAACAGCAGTGCCTGAACTTCACGTTGCTGATCGCGTACCTGGATGAGGCGATCCACCAGCGACTTCGGCACAAACGCCGACGACACGATCGATTGCGGAATCTGTTGCTGCGAGAGCTCGAAGCGCAGATTGCCTTCCAACTGCTCGGGCGTCATGTTCTGCGCAGACAGCAGCCTTACGTAGGCTTCCTGATCGAAGGAGCCATCCGGCTTGCGCAGCGCCGCCACGGCCGGAATTTGGAGGATGGTGTCGCGAATCTTCTCGTTCGAGATGGTCAGGTTTGCACGCGTGACCTCATTGGCCAGCACGCGTTGCTGGATGATGCCGTCGAGCACGTCGCGGCGCATCTGTGGACCTTCGAACTGGCGCGGATCATATTGCGCGCCAAGCATCTGGCGCAGGCGCTCGGTCTGCTCGCGCACGCGCGCGTCGACTTCGTTGGTCGAGATGACCTTGCCGTCGACCTTGGCAGCGTCATGCGAGCTGTCCATGAAGCTCGAATAGCTCTGCACGCCAAAGAACACGAACGACGGGAACACCAGAATCAGCAGCACCAGAAACATCAAGCGCCGATGCGTACGTACGAAATCAAGCATGCTGGACCGGAGGTGAATGGAAGATGGAAAATCCGGCGATTCTATCAGGTGCCGCCGACATTCCGGACAATCGCGGCATGGCGCACAGGCATGACCTGCAAGCATTCGCCGCTGAAAAGACAAAGGCCCGAACGAATCGGGCCTTTGTACAGGATTCTGGCGGAGCGGACGGGACTCGAACCCGCGACCCCCGGCGTGACAGGCCGGTATTCTAACCGACTGAACTACCGCTCCAGATTGGGTCGGACCTTCCGACGCTGGAGCGGCAATACGAACGATGGTGGGTGCTGAGAGGCTCGAACTCCCGACCCGCGCCTTGTAAGGGCGCTGCTCTACCAACTGAGCTAAGCACCCGTTCGTACCGCCGGCGTAAGCCGGACTGTCCGGCGCCCGTGTTGTCACCCACGAGCACCAAAGCCCGCTAGTTTAGCGCATCTTTCAGCGCTTTGCCAGGTTTGAATTTAGCAACTTTACCACCTTCGATCGTGATGGCCGCACCCGTGCGCGGATTGCGTCCATTACGCGAAGATCGCTTGCCGACCAGAAACGTGCCAAAGCCGACCAGCGTGACCGAGCCACCGTCGCACAATGCATCTTTGATACCGTCGATCAGCGCGTCGATGGCGCGCCCCGCTGCGGCTTTCGACATATCAGTTTGCGCTGCCACATGGTCGATGAGATCTGTTTTATTCATCGTGCCACCTCCCCGAACACCGCTAGTGTGGATTCATTAAAGTGGCCGTCAATCGACGTGTCAAGGCGAAGAACTGTGTGCCACGTGTCGCAGCCAGTGCAAAGAAAAAGGGCCCGAACATGTCGGGCCCTTCTTCAACCTCGGCAAGCCAAGATGTCAGTGATGCACCATTTCCTGCGACTTGCCGTCATCGCCCTGGGCGGGCGCCGGCTTGGCTTCTTCTTCCGGCAGCGGCTCCGGCTTACGCACCAGCGCGAGTTCCAGCACCTTGTCGATCCAGCGGACCGGCTGAATCTCGATGCTGTTCTTCACGTTGTCCGGAATGTCAGCCAAGTCCTTGACGTTCTCCTCCGGAATCAGCGCGAGCTTGATGCCACCGCGGTGAGCGGCCAGCAGCTTTTCCTTCAAGCCGCCGATCGGCAACACTTCGCCGCGCAGGGTGATTTCGCCGGTCATCGCCACGTCTGCGCGCACCGGAATCCCGGTCAGCACCGACACCAGCGCCGTCGTCATCGCAATACCTGCCGACGGACCATCCTTGGGCGTCGCCCCTTCGGGCACGTGAATGTGGATGTCACGCTTCTCGAACATCTCATCCTTGATACCCAGCCGAGCCGACCGCGAACGCACCACCGAGCGCGCAGCCTCGACGGACTCCTTCATCACGTCGCCCAGCGAACCCGTGCGGGTGATGTTGCCCTTGCCCGGCATCAGCGCGGCTTCAATGGTCAGCAGATCGCCGCCCACTTCGGTCCATGCCAAACCGGTCACCTGGCCGACCTGGTCTTCCTTGCCGGCCAGACCAAAGTCGAAACGACGCACGCCAAGGAATTTGTCCAGGTTGTCCGAATCCACCTTCACGGACGTATTGGCTTCTTTCTTCAGCAGCAGTTGCTTGACGACCTTGCGGCAGATCTTCGAGACCTCGCGTTCCAGCGAACGAACACCGGCTTCCCGCGTGTAGTAGCGGATGATGTCGCGCAGCGCGGCTTCGGTCACCTCGATCTCGCCCTCCTTCAGACCATTGTTCTTGATCTGCTTGGGCAGCAAGTAGCGACGGGCGATGTTGACCTTTTCGTCTTCTGTGTAACCCGACAGGCGAATCACTTCCATCCGGTCCAGCAGCGGCGCCGGAATGTTCAGCGAGTTCGACGTCGCCACGAACATCACATCCGACAGGTCGAAGTCCACTTCGATGTAGTGGTCCTGGAACGTGTGGTTCTGTTCCGGGTCCAGCACTTCGAGCAATGCAGACGACGGGTCGCCGCGGAAATCCGCACCCATCTTGTCGATCTCGTCGAGCAGGAACAGTGGGTTGCGCACGCCGACCTTCGTCAGGCTCTGCAGGATCTTGCCCGGCATCGAACCGATGTACGTACGGCGGTGACCGCGAATCTCGGCCTCGTCACGCACGCCACCCAGCGCCATGCGCACGAACTTGCGGTTCGTTGCACGCGCCACCGACTGCCCGAGCGAGGTCTTGCCAACACCCGGCGGCCCCACGAGGCACAGGATCGGCGCTTTGAGCTTGTCGACGCGCTGTTGCACGGCGAGATACTCAAGGATACGTTCCTTGACCTTTTCCAAACCGTAGTGGTCTTGATCCAGCACCTGCTCGGCGTTCGACAGGTCGTTGTTGACCTTGCTCTTCTTGCGCCACGGCAGACCCACCAACGTGTCGATATAGTTGCGCACGACCGTCGCCTCGGCCGACATCGGCGACATCAGCTTGAGCTTCTTGAACTCGGACTCGGCCTTCTTCTTGGCCTCCTTCGGCATGCGGGCGGCCTTGATCTTCTTGTCCAGCTCTTCGAGATCGGCGCCTTCCTCGCCTTCGCCCAGCTCCTTCTGGATGGCCTTGACCTGCTCGTTCAGGTAGTACTCGCGCTGGCTCTTCTCCATCTGGCGCTTGACGCGGCCACGGATGCGCTTGTCGACGTTGAGGATGTCCACCTCACGCTCGAGCTGCTCGAACAGGTTCTCCAGCCGCTTGGTCACCGGATCGAGGTCCAGCACCACCTGCTTGGATTCGAGCTTGAGCGGCAGGTGGGCCGCAATGGTGTCGGCCAGACGACCGGGGTCGTCGATGCTGGAGATGGAGGTGAGGATCTCGGACGGGATCTTCTTGTTGAGCTTCACGTAC
>Ga0194136_1000226_pt1 | contig 31466 bp, 46 predicted proteins | sample TARM_MetaG_T3A_1_FD_134023 | JGI IMG/M metagenome (GOLD analysis project Ga0194136, IMG submission 134023) | Freshwater microbial communities from Pennsylvania, USA, analyzing microbe dynamics in response to fracking - TARM_MetaG_T3A_14 (version 2) | ecosystem: Environmental > Aquatic >...
CACCCTGGCGTCAATCGCCGTACTTTAAGGAGAGACGACCATGGCTCGTACTATTACCAGCGCGGACAGCGTTTTTATCCTGAGTTCGGCAGACTTCGCGCTGGCTGCCACTCAGATCCAGGGGTACGCTGCCGATGCAGCGTTCGCCACTGACGAGGCGGACACGGCTGAGGTTGTGCTCGGGGTTGATGGCGTAATGTCTGCCGGCTGGGTGCCGCGCATGTATACCCAGACCATCACCCTGCAGGCTGACTCTGCCAGCATTGATCTCTTTGACGGTATCGTGCTGGCGCAGGACGCAAATCGCACCGTGTTCCGTCTTGGCGGGGTCATCACCCTGCCCGGCACCGAGCGATCCTACACGCTTTCGCGCGGGGTGCTGAATCGGCACACCTCGATCCCGACTGCACAGCGCACTTTGCAACCCCGGACGTTCACTATCACGTGGGAAAGCATATTGCCGACTCCGCTGGTATAATCCCAAGGCGGCCAGATGGTCGCCTTGATTCTTTCTATGGCTGGCGCACCGCTGGCCAATAACTGACGATGAGATGAGACGATGAATTTTACCTTTGAGGTTGTTGTGATGCTGTCGACGATATGCATGGTCGGCATGGTTGTGGCTTGGGGGGCAAGCAAATGAGACGCACCGAGACCGTAGAGATCACAGAAGGCCGTGACGCTGGCAAGAAGTACCAGATCACCGAAATGTCAGCCGAGGCTGCGGAGTGGTGGGCGTTCCGGGCGCTGCAAGCAGTGGCATCCAGCAACGTTGACCTGAACCTGCAGGCGCCGATGCGGGAGCTTGCCGTGCAGGGTATCAAGGCGCTGGCAGGGGTGACCCCGGATATGGCGCGTCCACTTCTGGACGAAATGATGTCCTGTGTCCAAATCCTGGTGCCGGCCACCCAGAAGCCGCGCCCCCTGATGGATGGTGACATCGAGGACGTAAAGACCCGATTCATGCTGCGCAAAGCTGTGATGGAGCTGCACCTGGGTTTTTCTACCGGTGGCGAAGAGCAGATCTAACAGTCGCCGAGCGGGCCGGAGGAAATGGGGTCGAGATGGCCCCTTACTCAAACACCCCCGGCATCATCGCCACCCTGGTTTCAGCACGGCTCGCCACTCTCCACGAACTGCAAACGATATATGGCCCATATGATGCCTATCGGATGCTTGAGATCCACCAGATTGACCAACTGAACACAGCCCGTGTGCGCGCCGCTGGCGTGGCAGGGTAGGAGGCCTCATGGCAACAGTGATTGATAGCCTGATCGTGACCCTGGGGCTGGATAACAAAGATTTCCAGCAGGGCATGAAGGACACTGAGAAAGGCCTGTCCGACACCCGCAAGAACACTGACCGGGTAGGCAAGCAGATCGCCGCCTCAGGCAAGGACGCCGCCGAGTTCTTTGGCCAGATGCAGAGATCGGCCATCAAGTTCTTTGCCGTGCTCACGGCCGGAAAGGGGTTGATCAACTTCACCCGCGATGTTGTCAGCACCGGCGCAAACCTGTCCCGCCTGTCCAAGAACCTGAACATTTCCGCCGACACTATGCACCGCTGGGGCAAAGCCAGCGAGCTGAACGGCGGAAGCATGGAAGGCTTTCTTGGCACCCTGCAGAACCTGGGTAGTCAGGTAACTGAAATATTCATGAAGGGTGACAGCGCGATCACCCCTTACTTGCGCCAACTGGGTGTAAGCGTCACCGATGCAGCCGGCAAGGCAAAGCCGCTGACCGACATCCTGGCTGACATTGCCGACTCCACCGAGAAGGCATTCCCAGACCGGAATCAGCGTTACTCCTACCTCAAGCAGATGGGATTTGATGAAGGCACCATCAACCTGATCGCCAAGGGTGGCAAGGAGCTTCGCAGCACGCTGTCCGCCCAGCAGGGTTTCAGCCAGAAGGACGCCGACGCCGCATACAAGGCGGAGCAGACTTGGACCAAGGCCCAGCAGCGACTGGAGAAGCTGACCAGGGAGCTGGTGATCAAGGTACTGCCGTCGCTGGAGAGGCTGGCCGAGTCGTTCGTCAAGATGGCCGAGGTTATCATTCCGCCACTGTCCCAGGCTGTTGAGATATTCGCCGAGCTGGACGAGAAAACGGAAGGTTGGAGCACGTCGTTGTTGCTGGCACTGGCAACCTTGCGCTTGATCGGAGGGTCTTCTGTGATTGGGGGGCTTGTAGGCCTGTCAACCACGCTTGCCGGGATGACTGCTGGCGCGGCCTCCTTGCTTGCCCCCCTTGGTGCAATGCTTTACTCGGGTAAGCTTAACAGCAACGAGGACGAGGCGCTAAAGCAGTTGTACGGCGAAAACTACATGGGGCCAACCGTCACCAACAAGCCGGGGACCTCAGTAGCCGAGCGCCACAACAACCCTGGCAACCTGGTGTTCGCGGGGCAGCGAGGGGCTACGGTTGGCGAGACGGTCGCGGGTCACACCTTCGCCAAGTTCCAGAGCACCGAGGAAGGCGTTGCGGCCCTGTACCGCCAGTTGCAGCTGTACCAGAAACGCGGCATCGACACGCTGACCGAGATCATGGGCGTCTATGCGCCGGAAGGGGCCAATAACACCGGGGCCTATATCAACGCGCTGTCCAAGACGACCGGAATTGACCCGAACAAGCAACTAAACTTTGGCGACCCGGCGACGGCGGCGGCCATGATTCGTGGCATCAGCCAGCACGAGTCTGGCAAGTCATACCTGAACGACCAGCAGATCCTGAGCGGCATCAACATGGCGCAGGGTGGCAGCGGTGGTAGTTCGTCGATTAGCATTGGGCAGATCACGGTTCAAACGCAGGCCACTGATTCTCGTGGGATTGCATCGGGACTGAAGGGGGAGATTGTGCGGCAGTTTGATGCAGGGATGAGGTGAGGGAAAGGGGCCCCGCAATGGCGGGGCTTATATCATGACTTTCTATTCGCGAAATCAAAGGCAATCCGGCGGGCATGATCTAAACTTCCACACTGAAACTCCATGCGGCGCTGCTCCCAATTATCACCTGTTGCGACTGCTAGATAGCCTATGTCTGAGTTAACCCAGCGCAGGGTAAGCATACATCCAGCGTCAGTTGTATATGAAACATTTGACTCGGCGCGCTCTTTGTGCCACGCAGCATGCGCCGACTCAGCGCTTACCCCTAGAATTTCGTAAATATCAGGAACTGAAAGCCCGCTTTCCTCGAACCAAAATTTAACTGGATCTTGAGAAAAAGTGACTCGATTCATCCTGTTCAGCATTCGTAGACCAGTGCTTGCCTGAAGCGTTAGTCTTTCTTGCTCTGCAACATTGCGTCGAAAAACCTCTACCGATGCGCTCAGCTTGTAGTTGTTGCATGGCGCGCATGATGGAACCATGTTAGCCATGGTATCCAACTGAGGGTATGCGCACTTACCATCTCCATATCTGATGATTGGGTGGAAGTGGTCGGCTTGCCATTTAGTCCCAGTGAGGTTGGTGCCGCAATACCAGCAGCGACCATTTGATTTATCAAGTATTGAGGCGCGATCCGCCTTTGAAAGTTTCATATCTCTACCCTCTGAGCCCGAATGGAGATTGCGGAAGGCGCTTCGGGTGTGGCGCTTTTCAACTGGCCGGTCTATCCGCAAGCGCAACATACCCCAACGCAACACTTTGTGCAATAATCCCAACAGCAAGCCTACAAGGCAAACCAAGGAGTCAACATGGCCGGAATACCTGGCTTTCCAGTCCTCAAGAGCGGCAAGATACCGGCGCCGATAACCAGCGTCCTGAGTTCGGCCATCGGGTCGCTGTGGTCAGCGCTGTTTCCGGGCGACAAGTGGGGCATCTTCGAGCCGGGTAAGGAGGATGGCCCGGTAATGGTGGATTCCATCGTGGAGATGGGCATCAACGGATCCGCCGAGGCATCAAGCTACCCCATCGAGAGTGGCAGCTTCACCAGTTACAACAAAGTGCGCAACCCTGGCATGCTGATGTTGCGGGTCACGAAAGAGGGCCGCGCCTCGACCCGCTCATATATCACCGACTGGCTGCAAGAAAACCTGAACCTGCCAACACAGTGGGATATTGTCATGCCCGAGAAGCGGTACAGCGGTTACACGCTGGTCGAGTATCGGATCCTGCGAGGGGCATCCAGTGGGGCCGGGATGATTGTCGCCGATCTGATGATGCAGGAGGTCCGCGAGACCCAAGTCGTCTACAGCAACAGCAAGATCGCCGACCCCAACAACGTACCGCCCACGCCCACCGCCCGGGTGCAACTTGGTGAAGTCATCGAGCCGATCGAGGATATCCAATGGCAATAAGCGAAATCCCCCTGCGCGCAGTGCCAGCCCAGACCGTGCAGGTCACGCTTGCCGGCCAGCCTGTTACGCTGTATCTGCGCCAGCTTGGCGGCCGCCAGTACCTGAGCGCGTCATGGGCTGGCCAGGTGCTGTGCGACACAGTGTTGATGGTCAACCGGTCGGCAATACTGCGGGTTCCATACACCGGGTTTATCGGTGATATCGCAGTCAATGACACTCAGGGCGATGATGCGCCCGAATACAGAGGATGGGGCAGCCGGTGGCAACTTCTTTTCAACAGCGAGGCTTGAGGTTTACCTTCAAGATGCGCACGGGGTCATTCTCCGGACCAGGCGAGCCTGATACCGTTGTCTATGAGGGGTTCCGATCGTCCGTGCAGATAAACGCCCCGGGCGGCTGGCAGTTCGCCACGGCACGGATCAGCATCAAGGGCTTGGCACAAGACGTCATGAACCGCCTTACCATCATCAACTACGTGAACACCGAGCTGCAGCGAAATGAGGTGTTGGTGGAGGCTACTGGGCCGGATGGCAAATACAACACGCTTTTCCTTGGCACCATCGGCAGCGCCTATGCTGACTACATGGGCGCGCCGGATGTGTCGTTCATGATCGAGGCATACCAGTCCCTGCAGTCGTCCGTTGACGCCAACCCGCCAACATCGTGGCCTGGGCCGCAGAAGGTGACCGCCATCGCCACTGAGCTCTGCAAGAAGATCGGCCTACCACTGGAAAATAACGGCGTAGATGTCACTGTGTCTGATGCCTATCTGAGCGGGTCATACCTCAACCAGTTGCGCACCCTGTGCGACATGGCCCGATGCCAGCTGTGGGTGGAACCATCAGAAGGCCTGATCGCCATCGCGCCCATCGGTACGCCACGCAGCCAGGATCCGGTTGTGATGAATAGCGATCTGGGATTGGTGGGGTGGCCTACCCCTACGCACCTGGGTGTGGATTTCATGTGCCTGTACGACCCCGGCATCTACCGGGGGCGCCAGATCAAGCTGGAAACCAGCGTCACCCCGTGCGCCGGGGATTGGTACGTCCGCAGCGTGGCCGTAAACCTCGACTGCGAGACGCCGGGCGGAGCGTGGTTCATGTATGTGAATGCGAATGCGATCAGCCAGTTTGTGAGGACCCGCTAATGGCAGAAACCAACAACCCCCTGGCCATCCCGTCAGATTTCGACAGCGAGCAGAACGGCCTCAACTTCGCAATCCAGCAGGCCATGCTCAAGCTGCAAACTTCTCTTCCGGTGCGGGTGATGGCTGTTCGCAATGCCGGGCTCGCACCAGTGGGGCAGGTGGATATCCAAGTGCTGGTGGACATGGTGGACGGCCAGGGCAACACCGTGCAGCACGGCACCATATCAAACGTTCCATACTTCCGCCTGCAGGGTGGCACCAATGCGGTGATCGTGGATCCGTCCCCTGGCGACATTGGCATGGCCTGCTTCTGCTCCCGTGATATTTCGGCGGTGAAGTCGGTAAAGGATGCGGCCCCACCGGGCAGCTGGCGATCACATGATTTCAGCGATGCGCTGTATTTGGGCGGCTTCCTCAATGGTGCCCCGACCAGCTACATCCAGATCACCGATGGAGGGATTTTGGTTCACAACGCATCCGGTGTTAAACTGGGTGACACTGGCGCCGATGTGCGCAGGTTGGTTGATGAACGCATGGTGGAATGGGCCAACAGCCACACTCACGGCAGTGGACCAGTCCCGGATAGCCCCATGGGGAGCGGCCAGCTCACCACCCTGACCAAGGCGAACTGATGAGGACCAATGACTGATGGACACGATGTTTCTCAACCCGACCAACTGGGATCTGGATGTTGATGCCTCTGGCAGCATTGCCCTGTCTTCGTCGGCATACTCTGTGGCGCAGGACGTGGCCAGCCAGTCGCTACTGTGGCGCGGTGAGGCCCCCTACAACACCGACGATGGCATCCCCTACGAGCAGTCAGTGCTTGGTCAGCGACCGGCACAGGCGACGCTGGCGGCGTGGTATCAGCAAGAGGCGTTGCGCGTCCCTGATGTGGCATCGGCCACACCTGTGCTCATCTATGACCAGGCCCGAGGCGTGACCGGGCAAATTCAAGTCACCTTGACAGACGGGACCAGCATCAATGTCTAACGTGCCCAAGCTCACGATCACTTATCAAGGCATCACCGTCCCGCAGGCTACGGCCATCCGCACGGGGGTTCTCACTGACTGCAACGCGGCATTCGGCGGCAACCTAAACGTCACCAGCAGCGCCACGCCGCAGGCCCACCTTGCCGACAACTTGACCCAGAACATCACGGACGCAAACGCCGCAGTTTCAGCTGTGATCTCCGGCGTGGATCCAGCAACCAGTGAAGGGCGCTTTCAAGACGCCATTGGGCGGATCTACTTCCTGGCCCGCAAGGGCGCCACCGCTTCCGTGGTACTGGCCACCGTCACTGGTCAGCCCGGAGCAATACTGTCTGCGGGAGCTCTGGCTCGGGACGTGAAGGGTCTTTACTGGGCTTCCAGCGGTTCGGTCACATTCCCGATCAGCGGCGTGGCCACGGTTGAGTTTGCATGCACCACCCCCGGCCCTGTCCAGCTCGGGATCGGAGAGTTGAACCGCATCGCCCAGGCATCGCCAGGCTGGGACGCTATCAACAACGCAGGTGCAGCAGTAACCGGCACCAACGTGGAGTCGAGAGCGGAGTTCGAGGCTCGACGCTTTGCGTCTGTTGCTAAGAACGCTCACGGGTCGGCGGCGGCTATCCGGGGCTCGGTGTGGGACGTTCCAGGGGTTATTGATGTCTATGCCTATGACAACTTCCTTGGCGCTCCTGTTATCGTTGGCCCAACCAATTACGAGATCCCCGCCCACTGCGTCTACATCGCCGCAGTAGGTGGAACCGACGAGGCTGTGGCAAAAGCAATCTTCCTCAAGAAGGATGGCGGCTGCAACCTGACCGGTAACACCACTTTTACCGTGCAGGACACCGAAAATGATGTCGGCTTTCCGTACCCTGAGTATTCGATCTCATGGGAGCGCCCGGCATCGCTGCCGATCCTGTTTAAGGTGACGCTTCGCAACTCCTCATCCCTGCCGTTCAACATCACCGACATTGTTAAGCAATCGGTGATCGACACATTCAACGGTCTGAACGGTTTCCAGCGTGCGCGCATCGGTGGGGAGGTCTATTCATCCAGCTACTACGGCCCAGTAGCCCAGATCGCCAACTCGGTGCAGGTGCTGACTGTTCGTGTCGGTACCGCGCTGGCAAATCAGGATTCTGTGCTTGTCGGAATAGACCAGGCACCCACCGTGTCAGCTGATGATATTGAGGTGGTGCTAGTATGATATCAATGCGCCAGTATGCTGCGTCACCACGTATCAAGCAGCTGATCACCTACAACACGGAATATTTCTCCGCATCGTGGGTGGATGAGTTTTGCAGCGTGGTGTGGGATGTCGATACCGCCCAGGGGTTCGGGCTGGACATCTGGGGGCGCATAGTCGCCATCGAGGACGGCAGATACCTTCGGGTGACTGTGGGCGACTATGTTGGATTCAGTACGCCGACTGCAATCCAGTCATGGCAGCCCTTCGGGTTTGGCACGCTGTACCCTGGCGCACCAGAGACGGACGTTTTCAAACTGGCTGACCCCGCATTTCGCACGCTAATATTGACCAAGGCGCTGGCTAACATCAGTGACTCGACCATGAGCAGCTTGAATGGGGTTTTGAAGAACCTATTCCCTGGTCGCGGCCGGTGCTGGGTCAATGACATGCAAGGCATGGCAATTCGCTACGTCTTCGAGTTTCCATTAGAATCATGGGAAAGGTCGGTGTTGTCAAAAGACGCCTTGCCTCGCCCTGGTGGTGTGCTCGCCACCGTGTTGACCGCCCCTGGCGGGCTGTTTGGTTTCAATGAAGCCGGGGCCGGATCCGAACCTTTTGGCCAAGGCACCCTGTTAAATAATGGAGATCTATTCAATGTCGGTATCTGAACCTGGCAAAATTATTACCCCGTGGGCCGAGTCTGGCCTCAAGAGCCCCATCCTGCCAGCAGCGAACCCGGCAACAGGTCGCGCTGGCTTCGATCAGGGTTTCTCTGCCATCAATATGACGGCAAAGGAGGCTGGCGGGATCCCGCCGTTTGGTCAGGACTTTAACGGGATCTTTTTCCAGATCACTGAAATCCTGCGCTACATGCAGGCAGGCGGGCGGCCGACGTTCGACGCTGCGCTGGCGACAGCAATTGGCGGATACCCAAAGGGGGCCTTGGTGCTTGGGAGCGATGGTGTTTCTGTCTACACAAACATAGTGGACAGCAACATTTCAAACCCCAACTCAGGAGGAAGCGGTTGGGCCAGGAGTGATCTGATGCTACGCGAGGCCCTGCGCCGCAGCTATGCGGAGGCGGGTTATAATCTCGTCGATGGCAGCTTTGAGGCTGGCGGAACGTTGGTCAACGCCAATGATGTGTTGCTGCAAGGGCGCACAGGGAAAGGGTTCTCAGGCCCTGCTGGCGCGGTTCAAGCTGGTACTAATCCTGCGAGCGGTGGGTTTGTTGATCGCAGTGGTGAGCTGCTGCGTAATCAGTTAACTGGAGCTGGTGGTGCGGAAATTGTTGGCACTGCATCAGGAGAAAGCATTCAGTCTAATATCGACAACATTAGTCTATCGTCCAAAGATAAACCGAAGGGTTTCGCTAAAGAAGACGGAGGGAGTACCGCACTAGGGGTCAATTACATTCCTACTATGAAAAAGGAAGACGCTTCCAGCGTATCTGGGACAGCAGGGTTCAACCCTGCTGGCGAGTTTACAGGTGATGGGTCTCAAAACTTAGCGGCGTGGTCGCTGGGTAATGAAGCTAACAGTTTCACATGTCAAGGGAGAATTTACTTCAGTGCTGGAGTTGATAACGCACTTATTGGTTACAACTCGGAATCGTTCGGAATTACTGACCTAAACACATTTTATTCTGTCGGTTTCTCTTCGGTCGGTTTTGTTTTTAATGATAAGGTGGAATTGGAAGCATTAATTCCCGCCTCACTAATTGTCGAGGGTTGGTATGAAGTGTCGATGGTCTATAACTCTGGACTCATTTTTTGCTCTTTATGCCAAGCGGGTACAACCAAGGCGAAAACATTTACCATAAACAAGACGCTTCCTGCGCCTAAAAACGCTCAAATAGGTGCTTTTAGCGCAGGTGATTACGTTAAGGATTTCAGGTTCTCATCTTCCGATTCAGGCAACCCTTGGACTCCCGCTTTCGGCGGAGGTAGGTGCATTCCTTTGCCAATTACAGTTCCGGCAACAAACCAATCAGGCGTCCTTATATCAGTTCATCTTCCGGCAGGTTATGACCCGAGAATTACTCACCGGCTAGCCGTTTATTGCCACGGTTCAGGCGGGACTAACACCGACTTGTGGGACTACCCTAATGAGAATTCGATTCTCACCAGTCTGCTTGCGGCGGGGTATGTGGTGATGACTGCCAATTACGAGGCGACAGGATGGGGAAATCAGTTGTCAATTAGTCAAAACATCGCCGCCATGCAGTACATCAAAGACCGGTATAATGTTTTCAACAAACCTTACCTTGTGGTTCAGAGCATGGGCGGAATGGTTGGGCTTAACACGGTGCTTGTAGGCGGGATAACTCCGTCTGCTATAGTGGGCATTTACCCAGCTTCTAACTTGTTGTGGCAGTACCAAAACGGGTTTGAGGTCGCTATAGAGGGTGCTTATGGTTTCTCAGGTGCTGCAAACTTTGAAACGGCTACCGCAGGCTACGATGCATTAAACGACAACGCGCCTCGAAGTTTCGCTGGTCTTAAAATGAAAATATGGCACAGCTACCAAGACACTGTTGTTAGCAGAGCGGATAACACAGACTTGCTAAAAACAAAGGTTGAGTCTGGTGGTGGATTGGTCGATGTCGTAACGTCCTCCGGAGAACACGGAGACCAGTCCTCTTTCGATGGTTCAGGTATAGTCGAATTCTTTATCGACAAGTAAAAAAGTAAAAGCCCCTCAATTGAGGGGCTTTCCTTTAATGTTTGCGCATCACGTCCTTGTTGGCGCTGGCCCTCGTTGAACCAACCCAGTACACCACGCAGCTGGCCAAAAGGCCGGACACCTGCCCCGCCATATAGACCACGATGTCCTTGTTCTCTCCTGGTATCGCCCAGATGAACAAAGCACCTACAATAGAGCCGAACATGGCGCACATCACCATCGTGATGACTGACGGCATCCAGTGGTGTTGGTGGGCCTTGCGGGCGTCCTGCACGTCTGCTGTTTCGATACGAAACCGGTCAACCTCCATCTCGGTAAGGCGCTCCTGGTGGCGCAGCTCAACCTCCCGCAGCTTGAGCGCCGCCTCCGGATCCGCCTTGATGGCTGCCATGATGTTGGTGGGGGTCGGGGCGTCGATGCCGAACTGATTGGCGATCATGGCGCCCACCGCCGCACCAGCTGGACCGCCAAGAGCCCCTCCGAGAATTGGCGCCCCCATCTGGATTGCCTGCTTGCCTATGTCCAGCCAGTTCATGACGTCACCACTTTGCACGCTACGGTGTAGAGCTCATCCCAGGTCTGGCGGTGCGGCTTGCCAGGGCGCCACACCCGCTGATACAGATCCCACGCCGCCTGAGCATCACCGACTTCCGGCAGGGCCTCGGGGTCGGTGTACAGCAGAAGTCGGCCCAGACCGAACGCCAGCACGTCGTTGAACTCCATGGCCTGGAATATGGCGGGGCGGTCGAAGGGCACGATCAGGGCCTGGCATAGGCTTTTCGCTGAGGCGACGGATGCTGAGTGGGTCATCACCCCTTTCACGCCTCCGCCAGACTCGAACTGCAGGAAGGACTTGGCAGGGCCGCCGATCTGCTTGCGGTGGGTCAGGCGGCTTTCTTGCAGCCCAATGGCCAGCAGCATCACTGTTGCCTTGTCGCTGGTCATCTTGGGGGGTAGCAGAGCCATGGCTGGGTTGATGGCGTATTCGATGATGGCTGCGCATCGCTGCGCGGCGGTTAGTGGTTGCATGGGGTTATCCCTTGTTGCGAATTTCGGTTTGATTTCGTAGCTGTGTTGCAACTTCTGCAACGGCGGCATCTTTTACGAGGGCGAACATGAACCAGATCAGGGCCACAAGAACGGAGCCGTAGAGGACTTTCTTGCCGTGGTCTTTCACCCCGTTATTACTTACCTCCTCCTGGTACTTACGATCCAACCATTCCAGGCGCTTGCGCACGTCGGCCTCAGTAGATTGGCCAGTCATGTTAATGTTGATCATTTTGCGCTGGTCGGCCTGGATCTGCTCGATGGTCTGCTCCATCCTATCTTGCCGGTTGGCAAGCCTGGCGGTACTGCGGGAATTCTCATCGACTGCCTCGACCAACTTGGTCAGGGTTACGGTGTTCTGTGAAAGGGCTTCGGCCATCCTGCCAAGCTGGTAAGCTCCTTGCGGGTCATGGCTTGGCGGGGTCGGCGTCATCGTGGATCCTCGTCGAGTTGTTGTTGGGATTATCGCACAATGGCTTGACATTCTAAACCCAGCGAGAGTCAATCGGTGTTGAAGGTGGCATGCGGTGGTATTATTGGATCTCGGTGCGGGCGTTTTGCTGGCGCCAGATAAAGGAGGCCTTTATGGCAAACGAACGATGGCCAGTGCTGACTCCGGCGGGCAGTGAAGTGCTGCCGGTGGCAAGCGCCACGCTTTACACTGGCGACATGAGCGCATCCAGCGCCTCTCGATGCCAGGTGTATGTGGAGTTTTTCAGTGATGCAGCCGGTCTCGTGCCAGTTACTCCGACTGCTGGGCTGATGTCTGCCGAAGTGTCGCCAATGGGTGCGGGCTGGATGGCGTCATCGAATCACAATGTGATCAACGCTGCAGATGCCGGAGTTGCTGCCACATACGAGCCGCCCTATTTTTGGGGAAGATCAAAGCAAGGGAGGATCACTTTCTCTGGCATCACTGGCGCGGTGACTGCGCGCGTAACTTTCTGGAGGTACTGACATGCCGACACTAGCGCAAGGCGGGTTCCCAAATGGCCTCTACTCCGGCACACGGGCTGAGACTGTGCAGTTTTACGACGAGGCCAACAAGAAGAATGGGAGTCAGTGGGTGGCGAGCCGTCGCGTCGTTGACGTTCCTGCTGGCGCGAAGCTGTACTCTATCATCAAGACGAGGGCGCTCCCGCTAGACTTGAAGCAACGTGTTTTCAGTTACACAGGATCGGGATTGATTGCCAGATTCTATACGGGGTTTACCCCTCAAACCTTGCCATCACCAGAAAATGTTTATTGCTTGCGACCAGGAAAGCCAGCGGTCAGAGACTTTGACCTATACGCCCTGGCGGTCGCCCCCGCATATCTTGGCAGCAGGTGGAGCGCAGACATCTTCCTTGATGGCAACACCCAGGTTCAGGGGCAGGGGGCAACACAAGTTGTGGGTGGGTATGGGTGGATTATTGAGCCAAACCAGGAAATCCTGATGGAGATCGAGTCTACTGATACCCAACCCCAGACCATCTCCGCCACCCTGGCTATGTACAACGGGTTCCTGGACTTGCCGCTGCCGAAGATGCCGTGACGACATGGCGAGCAAGGTGAATAAAAAAAAAGCCCCTCATCGAGGGGCTTTCACTTACCACAGGAGATAACACGCAATCAAAGAGCAATGGCACGGCAACAGTATATCGAACAACAGCAGGGTATCGCACAGCAACAGGAATTAATCACATATCAGCAAAACAATCCTATGTCACTGGGTTGTTTTTGTCAACGCTCGCTCTTGCTTTAATTCTTATAGTGCCGCGTCACTGGCCGGAACTCGCAATACTGCCCGCTGCGCCACTCGGTCGCGTAACACTGCGGGACGTAGGGATCCGGCAGCGCGTGGCGCACGCCTGGCTCATGGTGGGGGGCTCCCTGGTATAGCGACCCGCCAATGATGACGATGATTGCGCACCACGCCATTACCAGCCACAACGGGGACCAGTTCGGCAGCGGGCCGTGGTAGTGGTGCATTATTTGCCAGCCTTAACCCAGCCCTTGTCGACCAGGTACTTTGCCAGCTCTTCGCAGTTTGCCCAGCGCTCGGCGATATCAGATTGCATCTCCTCAATCGCAACCTCTCGCTCGGTGCGGATGGGGCGGAAATATTCAGCAGATGAGCAGGTGAATGCACCAGATCCTTTTTGTTTTTCATAGAAAGAAACTGCCAACCCAAGGTGCTTGCCGGCGCCACATATCACAACCTTGTAGTATTCTTCTTTCCCGTATTTTTTTGCCTCACACTCAATTCCAACCGGCGGCAACTCCCCGCGCTCGAACCATCCGTTATCCTGCTTCACTTGCTGCTGGGTCATGCTCAACTCCTGATTGTCTTCGATGCTGGCGAATGGCTTGAACTCTTCAGGACGCTTTTCGAGAGTGTCGCGCCAGTCGCCGAGGACTTCGCCTTTGCCTACATCCAGCCAGCCATAATCGGCACGCAATGATTGGTATTCATTCCGCCAACCAATCGCATCAATGCCCATATCATGGCTCTCGATGTTCTTTGACCAAACCCCACTTTCGTGCTGAAATAAGCACTTCGCATCAGGATGGTCAGCAAAGCTCGGCTTGTTCTGCAACTCGGCGCGGCGGGCCAGCCATTGGTCTTTTGTCACTGCATTTTTGAACTCCGCCTTCTGACCGTATGCGGCGCCACTAATCCACAGCGCGCGCTCAACTCCACCACACATGGCTGCGTAGGCGGATTCATTCCAAACATGCACATTCAGCGCCAGCCAGTCCAGATCTGTTTCGTTACTCATTGCCTTCTCCTTGATGCAAAACACGCCCGCCCAACTCCCGGATCGTCTTGCCTGACTTCTTGGCCAGCAGAAACTCGATATATGCCCCCTCAGACTGCTCCCATCCCGTAAGCATCACCAGCTCGTCGGCCACTGCCACCATGGGCAGGCAGATCTGCATGTACTGGCCCTGGCTAAGTCCGTCTGGCAGTGTTGCCGGGTTAAGCACGCTGTGACCCTGATCTGCCAGCTCAGCGGAAACCATGTTGAACAGCGGGCGATTGTGGTCTTTGATGCCGGACATTGGCCCGGCCACGTAGATGATGGTCATTCGTCTTGATCTCCTGATTTATCTTGCGGGGCCTGATTGCCCCAGCAGTCCCAACCCTCCGCCGCATCTCGGGCGAACAACTCAACGCGCGGAACATCTCCACACAGCTTCTCGATAGCCTCGCGGAAGGCGTGCGGCTTCTCGCTATGGCGACCCACCGGCGCCTCGATGACGGCGCGCACGGAGTGGTCTTTTATAAGCGCTCCAATCTTGCCTTTGACGCCAATCAGTGCTGACTCTGATCCTGATCGCGTGGAGAACCCCATGCCGAAGAATGGGATCATTTTCTTGGTCAGCTTTCTCCACACAAACCCGTTCATGTTCGACAGCCGGAACCCCCAAGCACCGCACAGATCGATAGCCTCCTGCGGCATAGCCCCGACCCACCACATCACCAGCAGGCAGTGTTCGTCGGCCAGGTTAGCGACCGGTAGCGCAGCCATGTCAGAAACGGTGGTCACGGTGTAATGCGCCTCAGCCGAGCTTGTCATGCTGCCGCCTGTGTTGCGGTTGCTGAACTGCCAGGCTGGGTCGCCGTAGATAACTCGGTACTTGCGCGGCGGATTGTTGATATCAATGTTCACCTTGCCCCCTTAATCAGTCTGGTGATCCCCACATACGGACACTGCGACCGATTCACTACCGCCCATCGCTCCCGCTCTATAGTGATGCGGCGACCGGTCGGTCTTGGCTTGCTGTTGTTGCGCTGGATGGCCTCCAGGCGCTCCGGTGACAGGGCGGCGACATAGGCCACCCGATGTTGCTGGTATTGCGCCTCTGCGCTGGCTAGGGCGCCTGCGAAGGTCATGGCTTTGGCTCCAACCTGGGCGCGGCGGCGAGCATGGCGCGGTAATACTTGCCTGTCATCCCAGGCTCAACTACGTCGAAATTGTCGCAGTGAATAATTACATGCAGCATGTCGTGAGTCGGCTCTACCGGCACCAGCTGCCAGCCTTCTGGAGTGCCCTGGATTGGCAGATTGCCGGCCAAGGCGGAGTCGATCTCCTTCGCCAGCTGGGTATACCCCTTGACCCCGGCGCCACCACGATGGTCCATGTAGGGTCTGGCCTTCTGCAACAGCTCCTCCATCAACCGCACCTGCGCCTCCAGCACATCGATGCGCTTTGCCATGCACATCGGCTGATCATCAATGACCTGCAGGGCGCCTGTTTGCGGCATGCGATCAGCCAGTAACTTGGCTTGCTCTTCTGTCAGGCGGTATTGGGCGCCCATGGCCGCCAACTGTTGCTTGTCGTTCATTCCCAAATCTCCTTGTGCTGGCGCTCAATGCGGCGCATTTCCTGCTCCTCTTCCAGATCCCAGCGGCGTTTTGCTGCTGCCATATCGGTGGCACGCGAGCGGCGGCACGGGTTGGCCAGCTCCTGGTTGCGGCGAGCCTCGGCACTGCGCAGGCGCTCGGCGAATGCTTCACTGCTGGATGGGCGGAGTTCAATCGGCATTCTTCGCATCCTCCATCATCAGGAAAACGATCATTGCTGCGCGCAGTGGTTTCTCTGATTCCGACTCATGATATCCACGAAGAACCGAGCTTGCCGTGCAACTTCCGTTCACCCACTTAAATCCAATTTTGTTTTCAGTCAGGATTGGCATTGCATCGGATGGGTTGTTGCAGTAATCGACGACACCCATAACCGAAACAACATTGTCGCCTTCGTGTTTTACTGCGCCAAACACTACGCCTGAATTTTCTGCCGCATCAACGCCGATGGCATTGGCAACAAGCAGGTTAATCTGCAAATCACTCATCTCTTCGTAGTTCATCACTCCACCCCCTTTTTATCCAACACCACCATGCGGCAGTGGGTCATGCCCATGAGCTGGCGAGCCTGCTCCGGCGTTGCGCCCTGCACGTTGGCGGTTTCGAATCGCCCGGTGCGGCGGTGGGTGCCGCTGATGCGGTAGGTTTTCATGCTGATACCCCGCTACCAAACTTGACCAGTTCGTCATAAAGTGACTGCGGAATTTGCTCCCACGTGGTGCCGCTGTAGTTTTCAATCCCCCACCAAAAAGTTCCGTCAGGTTCGGCCTTTACGGAAAGACCGCCATAGTAATTACCGATACTGCCAATTTCAGTTTCCATTTCTCTATCTCCTGCGTTGTTGACCCCTTCAATGTAAAACGCCCTGCAATAAATTGCAAGGCGCTTTGTTTATTATTTTGCGTTTTGTTGCAGGGCTACCGGTTGAACACCGCGAACCGCTTGGCAATGAACACCCGCAACCGGATGTTGGCCGCAGAACGAGCCTTGCCATGCTTGCGGTAGCTCAGGGGCTCAGCTTCCCACGCCTCAAGGTAGGCCTTGGCGTAGGCTGCGCACACCTCGGCCCGCAAGGATGGATTCAGGGTGCCAAGCTTGGCGGACATCCACTGCGCGTCATCGGGGTGGTAGTGCCTTGGCATCTGGCCCCAGCGTTTGCTGGGCGGTACCGGCTTCAGCTCATCGCCCATACTTTGCTACCCATGCCCGCACCATCTCCATGGCTCCTGCAGCGCCCAGCGCAACGCCAGTGAAGGCCCCGCCACTGGAAGCAGCAACCAGGTAATCCACCTGATCCTTGCTGATGGAGCTCTCTGTGTGATCCCGGCGCTTCATCTCCATCACGATAGGCGGGCACACAGGGATGATCACATCACTTGCCCCGGTGTTCATACCTTCTTGCTGGTGCTGGAACCCCTGGCGCTTGGTGCGCTTACCCTCGTTGCGGATGTGGGTGGCCACCTTGGCCAGTTCGGGAAACTCGGCCCGCAGCTGGCAGAAGAAGCTGACCGCCTCGGCCGCCTCCAGTGGGCACTTTCCGCGCCAGTTGGGGTCGCCGTATACCACCAGCCCTGCCACCTCTACTTGCTTTATGTTCATGCGAAACTCACCCCCTTCACCTCAAATTTGTAATACCCATTCTGACCCATGGTCTTTTTTACCTTGACCGTATTCGGGATGGCTCGCCAGTCGGCGCACTCAGCATACGAATCCCCGATCGTCTCCAGCTCCCAGCCGTTGGCCGTGGCCATCCGGTTAAATATCCAGTGGGCGCCCTTCGTGTGCCAGGCTGTGATGGCGCCGATCTCGGTCTTGTAGACCACCTTCAGGCTGTGCTTGCCAGCTTGCCCGGTGTACGGTTCGTATTTGATATCGAGACACAGCAGATCCTTTGTCTCACCTTCGGCCATGATCCCCGCAACTCCCGCCTTCTCCGTCAACTTCTCGTTGGGGTCAACCAGTCGGATCTTGCACTCGGTGCAGTGCCTGGCTGCAATGTCGTTTTCGGCAAGGCAGTCTGGGCACATCTTGAACGAAAACCGGTGAGTGCATGGATAGGCCACCCCCTTGATCACCGCCGCTTCTGGATTGCTGCAGCGTCGGGAGTAGTGAGCGGGCACTGGCACCTCCTTGCTGTCGCAGTCGCCAAAGTCGTCCTTGGTGGACGGATCCATAACGCGAGTTGTCAGCACCATGCCATCCCACTCGCAGGGGTCACCTTCGGAGTCAGTAGCAACCACTCGCTCGGTGCCGGATACCAGGAAGTTGCCGAACCGGTCATGCGCCAACCCGGCATACATCGGGTCGTTGCGCCGCTTCTTCATGCTGATGGCGTGGCAGGCTGGGCACTCGACCTGGATCTCCACCGCTTCTCCTGACGCCTTGCGGGTCTTGATCTCTGGCGTGAACACGTCCGACTCCAGCCCGTGGCGCTTGATGTTCTCGGCAAAGTCCCAAACAAGGCAATCATCCTTGTCGTCGTGAAGGCGCAGGCCGCGGCCAATGATCTGCTGCAGCAGCCCAGCCGACTCTGTGGCTCTCATTATCACGATGAAGTCAACGTGCGGGGCATCAAAGCCGGTGGTCAGCACCGAGACGTTGACCAGATATCGCAGCTTGCGGGCCTTGAACGCCTGGATGATGGCCTCGCGATCTTTCTTCTTGGTTGACCCAGTGACCACCGCAGCCTGGTCTTGTGGAAGGTATCCGGCGATCTCCTCGGCGTGGCTGATGGTGGCAGCGAAGATCATCACCCCCATTCTACCAACTGACCCACTCACCACCTTCTCGGTGATCGTCTTGGTCTTGGTGCTCTTCTCGAACGTCAGCGCCACTGCGGCAGCGTCGAACTTGCCCATCCTGTTGAGTTCGAGCTTGCTGGTGTCGTAGTGCTCGCCAGCATCCTCCCCGATCACCGGCTTGGTGAGAAATCCCTGGTTCACCAGCTCGCCAGCAGTCACCCGGTAAACCAGGCGCGAGTAATACGGGTCAATCGCCTTCTCTTCGTCATAGAACAGAGGCGGGTCCATGGTGTGGTCGGCGGCGTAGATGTAGCCGGTGCCCATCCGGTACGGGGTGGCGGTCATACCGATCACCCGCAACAGCTCGTTGATGCGCTGACCGTTCAGCTCGTACTCCTGTACCCGCTTGATGAGCTCCAGCATGGTCGGGGTTATGCCGTGCGCCTCGTCCACAATGATGGCGCTGACGCCCATGTGGGCGATCTTGTCGATGCTCTTCAGAGCTGTTTGAGGGCTGGCAAAGATCACCTGGTGACGCAGGCACTTTGACCCGGCGCTGGCGCAGTAGATGCTAGTCTGGTAGCCGTAAGCCTGGAACTTGGCGGCGTTCTGCTCGACCAGCTCCTTGCTGGGCGCGATGCACAGCACCCGCTTGTTGGGCGCGGCCTTGGCCATGTAGGCGGCAAGCTCTGCCACGATTAGGCTCTTACCTGCCCCGGTTGCTAATTCTAAAAGGCACGGCGAAAGGCGGCGGCGGATGTGCTGGACCACCGCATCGACGGCCTCTTGCTGGTATGGGCGGAGGGTGCATCCCATTGCGATCTCCTGTGATTTCCCCTGTGAGAGAAAGGCCGCGCGCGGCGGCCTGGGTGTGTGTTATTTAGTGGAAATCCACCAAGCCGCCATCAGCTGCCATTTCGAAAGCTTGACGCCACTCCTGAAACCGCTTGTACAGTCCGCCTTTCAGGCCGGCAGATTCATCATGCTGCTTGGCGCGCTCGTCCCACTCAGCGAAATCCTTGGCCAGCTTCGCGCTGACAACCGGGCCTATGGTGCCTTCGCAGTCGCTGAAGTTGATCAACTCCCAGAACGGTCCGTTATCTGTGTTCCACGCCCCACCAGAATGCATTTCCACAGGCTTGCCGAACCCGCGATCAACTGCGGTTGTCGGGTATCCGGCCAGCTTTGCCAACTCCTCCCTCCATGCTCCGTGAGAACCGTATCCGGTGCGGAAGCTCATGCCGTCCTTCGCCGTGTAAACTGCGCGATCCTCGACTCCCTCTTCGCGACCAGGGAAATCAGGGTTAGCGTACACGCGAACGTCATAGTCAACCGACTCGCCGGTAACCTTGTCGATGGCCTCGCCATCTTCATTAAAATTTACGTCCAGCTTGGTGACGCGGCGGTATGCTGAAATATCAAGTCCCATGTCTATCTCCTGGTGTTTGTTTTGGCCGCCAAGCGCGGCGGCCTTGGTTTTACTTCGTTGTTGGCCCGTGCGTTACTTAAAACCCAATGTCATCATCGCTATCAACCGGCGTGCCTTGGTATTGCTGCTGGCTCTGCGCTGCCTGCTGTGCCTGCGCTGCCACTTCCTGGCTCGACTGCTGGCCAGCCGGCGGCAGCATCTTCTCGCGGAGGTAGCCGAAGCCGCGCACAAAGTTGATCTCTCGGCCATCATCCTCGGCAACCAGCAAGCCGAACTTGACCCGCATGTGCGCATTGCCGACCCAGTGATCCTCGATGTTTTCGGTGGTCAGCTCAAGGCGGCCATGACTGAGCGGGAAACCGGCCTGGGCATCCAGTACAGAGAGGTTTTTCATGGCCAGGTCGCGCTTGCCGGCATCCATGTCGTAGACCTTGGCGTTGTAGCGGTACTTCTGGTTGTAGAACTCGCCAGGAGTGGAGATCACGAAGTTGATGTAACAGGACTGCACCGCCTTGCCTTCTTCGATGCCGTTGAAGCCACCGGTCACGATTGCGCTGAGCTCGGTACCTTCCGGAATGATCTTGTTCTGACCATCAAAAAAGCCATCGTATTCCAGATCTTCCTGGGAAACCTGATTAAGAAAAAGTCCTGACATTTCATATCTCCTGCTTGTGGTTTGTTGGCGCGGGGCGGTTTGGTGATCGGCGCTCCGTTGACGAAGTGAATTGAACACCATATTAACTTTACATGCAATTGTTTTTTTATGATAATTGCCACACCAAAACAGAAGGAGCGAAAAATGAACCAGAACACCCAGACAGAGAAAGTTAAACGTCGCCCGGGTCGCCCGGCCGGTACCGGCAATTTCTCCCAGGAGAGAATGGAGGAGGACGCCAAGCGAGTGGAACCAGTCATGGAGCGAGTGCGAGCTGCGATCGACTGCGGCATTCGAGTGTCCGCAATCTGCGACGTGGCCGGAGTCAGCCAGGTAAAGTTGTCTCGGGTCCATCGCAGGATCGGGCGCTACTATGGCAACTGGAAAGAACACCTGACTTTCAGTGACGCCGAGCTTGCCGCCATCAGCAAGGCAATTGACGACATCAAGGCCGCCTTGTAGTGTCACCAACCTGGCCGCGCACAGGGCGGCCAAGCACCACAGACAGGCAAGCACAGCCGCACACAGGACAAGCACAGGAAAAGCACATGACCAACCTAAAATTCCCCCTGACCCTCTCATGTGGGTGCAAGGCGCTTTCAAATTGCCGTTGCTGGAGTGAGCGCGGCAACTCTGGCCGGGTTGATGGTGACAGCCCTATCGACCGGGTGTTGCGCGAGTTCAACGGCGCATGGCGCCAGACCCTGGAGAACTACGGATGTCACCTGCCATCTGGTCGGCATCACGGCCCATGCCCGGTATGCGGTGGCAAGGATCGCTTTCGATTTGACGACAAGGAAGGCCGGGGGACCTGGTTCTGCAGTCAATGCGCTCCCCAGAGCGGCGGCGGCCTGCTGCTGCTGTCCCGGTTCCTGGGCAAGCCCACTATCGAAGTTGCCAATGAACTGCTGGGCAACACTCCCGAGCGAAGCCGGGCTCCGGTCTATCGCTCGTTCGTGAGCGAGGACCAGCTCCGCAAGGCTAATCACGAACAGGCGCGCAAGGGTGCCGAGGCGTTGCTGGCTTCATCCGAGCTGCGTTCGCACCCCTACATGTCAGATCGAGGCCTGGATGGGCAGTGGCTGGTGAACGGTGAACCGATCATGGGCAAGGATAGGGCTATCATCCAGCCTGGTGATCTGCTTCTAGTCCCCGCCTACAAGGCGGATGGCGATGGTTCAAAACTGGTGAATGTGCAGAAGATCAAGGCCAACAAGGAAAAGCGCCCGCTGTTCGGCGGGGACATGGCGGCGGTATACCACAAGCTGGACGGACATCAGAAGCTGATCGCCATAACCGAGGGGTACGCCACTGGCGTGACCGTCAACCAAGTGACTGGCGCAACCACCTATGTGGCGTTCCAGACCGGCAACCTTGCCGCAGTGTCGGCCTGGGTTGCTGGCCATCATCCAGGTGTGTCGGTGGTATTTTTTGCCGACCATGACGAGCTGGACATCACCCACCAATGGCGACCAGGGGAGAAGTTTGCCAAGGATGCCGCCGCCCCGATCGGAGCAACCGTGGCGCTGCCGCCAGAGCTTGGCGACTGGGACGACTACCGGAAGGCCCATGGGGTGGAGGCGACCAAGCTGGCAATGCGCCAGGCCATTGCCGCAGATCGGGAGGCGTGCGGGGTGGCGGTTGCCAAGCCGGCGCCAGCAGAGCCAGCACCAGAGCCCGCGCCAATCATGCCCGCCCACTCCCCGTTCGGCTTCACCCTGCCAGGCATGTCACCGGCGCCTGCGGCGGCACCAGCCAGCAAGCGCAAGGCGACCCCCAAAGAAAGCGACCTGCCGCCAGGCATCGACTTTACCGGCATGGACATCGACACCCCGCCAGGGCTTGCCGGTCGGATCGTGGAGTACATTCGAGAGGGGGCCAACCGGCAGTTGAGCGGCGGGGCCTATTCCGCCATGGCGCTGCAGTGCATGGCGATGTCGGCCGCAGGGCTGCCCGGACTTGGCGGCACCAAGCTGTCGCTGATCACCCTCACTCTGGGCATGTCGGCAGCGGGCAAGGAGTGGCCGCAGCGCGTGGTCAAAAACCTTCTGGACGCCCACGGCAAGACCATCTATGGCGACATCCGATCAGACAAAGACGTGATCCGCTCGGCCATTTATGACAACGGCCACTGCTTTTATGTAGTGGATGAGGCCCAGAAGATCCTGTCGTCCAACACGGGCAGCCAGCAGAACAAGCACATGTCGAACGTGATCAGCACGCTGATGGAGCTCTCCACAACCTCCTGCTACAAGCTGTCACAGCTACACAGGGACGAGTTCCTGACCCATATCGAAACGGCCCGGGCCAGGGTGGAGAAGGTGATCGAGGCCAAGCGCGAGGCCATCGCCCACATGAACCAGGACCACGAAGAGGGGCGCATCAAAAAGGCGCAGCTGGAGATCGAGCAGCTGGAGCGAAAACTGGCCGACCACGACAAGCGGGCGATCACAGCCCGGGACGGGGTGCGCCATCCATCCCTGCACCTGCTGGCCTATTCAACTCCCCAGAAGCTGGCCGCCATCGTTGACGAGGATAGCATTGAGTCGGGCTTCTTGGGCCGGGCGCTGATCAACGACTGCGGCATTGAGCGCGCGCCGCAGCGCCTGACCATTGCCGACTTGAAGAAGGCGCCGACCGGTGGCCAGGATATGCAGTTCGAAATGCTGAAAGCGCAGATCGGGCTCATCTGCCAGCTGGCCGACGACGAGAGCAAGCACAGCGTGGATAGCGAGTTCAACGGCTCATCGTTCCGCTACGACATCACGCCGGACGCCGAGCGGGACATGTGCGCCATCCTGCAGCACTACGACCAGCACCACTACCGCAACCACCCGCGCGTTGGGGCTATCTATGCTCGCCTGGTTGAGCGCGTGATGTCGCTGTCGTCCATCATGGCCTTAGGCAACTACGGATGCGACGGGGCGCGCATTGAGAGCTCATACGTCCGTTATGCGCTCATGCTGGTGCTGCAGAGCCTGGAGCACCTGACCAGTAACCTCAAGATCAACGAGGGCGCCACCGAGGAGACCGTCGAGGCCAAACTGGAAGCCGTGCAAGCCGCAATCCTCAAGATGATCAACATAGACCGCCGCAAGGACGATCAGGACGGCTGGCGCTACGTGAGCGTCATCAAAGCGCAGATGAAGCGCCGCAAGTTCTACCAGCAGATCCAGAAGCAACTGGACGGGGCGAACCAGGACGCCATGCAAAACGCCCTGGCTATGCTCGGCGGCAAGGTGGAAATGGACCCGAGCGGGAAGCAGATCAGAATGAGGAAGTAGGGGCACACAGGCCGACAGAAGACGAAAAGCCACTGGCAGAAACCAAAAGCCACCGCAAGGTGGCTTTTTTGTGGGCGGTTGGTGGTCGGCAGGGGCAACCCATCCATTACTTAAATTACGGCCGCCAATCCATCTAGACGTCCGAAACGGCATCGCAGATCGCTGGCACGGATTTTTTTGTGCGCGCGGTTATTTGTGGTCACGTCAAAACAAAAACCCAGTAACGGCGAGGGCTGGAGGGGAGTTATGCATTTTTGCATTTTTTTCATGTAACCCCCTCCCTCTCTGTTTTTGGGTATAACCCCCTATATCCCTTTAGTAGTAGTAGTAGTAGTTAGTTATAGTTATTGTTAAATAAACATAATTACACAAATAGACCTACAGGCCACGCCACATAAGGGTTTGCACTTGTGCAGATTGTTGTGTAAATCAAAATTCAATATGCACAACTTTCTGAAAACACAGCAAAATCAATGACTTGCGTTTTTTCATGCTTTCTGCGACGCCATGGAGCTGCAAACTTATTTATTTACGCAATTACTCTTGCATTAAAACCACGCCGGTGTATTCTTTCCCTGTGCCAGTCAACGCGGGCTGGCGCCAATCACAGGAGATACCCATGTCCACCACTAGCGAACCCACCAACAGCGAATTGATCACCCTGCCGCCAGCCGACACCAGCGAGGCAAACCTGCCCAGCATCCCGGCGCACTTCACCGCACCGGCACTGGAAGCGTTTTACAAGCAGGTCGAGGCCGAAGTCACCTCCGAGGTGCCTGACGTTGAGACGCCGGAAGGCCGCGCCAACATCAAGGCCCTGGCGGCCAAGGTGGCAAGCAGCAAGACCGCCATCGACAAACCGATCCGAGATCACCTGCGAGCCATCAAGGCCATCCCGAAGATCCTGGAAGCGAATGCCCGTGAGAGCATTGAGCGCTTCGATAGCCTAAAGGCGACCGTGCTTGCGCCGCTGGAGGCGGCCCAATCGACGCAGGACGCAATCCTTGCCATGCTGGCGAGCATCCCTACCCGCTGCGCATCGGAATTTACCACAAGCGATTCTGCGCGCCCTGCGCTTGCAGAGGCTGAGGAGGTCAATCTGGATGACTTCTGGCCGGAGCTGCGCAAGAAAGCCAAGGCAGCCAGCGAGACGGCGCTCACCATGCTGCGCGATACCCTGGAGCGCCTGGAGCGTGAAGAGGCAACAGCCGCCGAGCTGGCACGCCTGCAAGCCGAAGCATCTATCCGCGAGCAGCAGGAGCGGGATCGCCTGATTGCCGAGGAGGCAGCCCGCAAAGCCCGCGAAGAGGAAGAGGCCCGCGCCCGCCGTGACCGCGAAGACGCCGAGCGCCGCGCAGCCGAGGCCCGCCAGCGCGAGGAGCAGGCAAAGCTGGATGCCAGGCTGGCAGAGCAGCGCGCAGTGGAAGCCGAGCAACGCCGCCAAGCTGACGCAGAAGCAGCAGAGCAGCGCCGCGTTGTTGCAGAGCAGGCCGCAGTCGAGCGCCAGCGCCTGGCAGAGCAGCAGGCAGCACAAGCAGAGCGCGACCGCATGGCCGAGGAAGAGCGTCAAGCTGAGATCGCCCGCAAGGCACGAGAGGATGACAAAGCGCACCGGACGGCGATCAACCGCGCCGCCCTGAATGCGCTGATGGCCGAGACCGGGATCGACATCGAGCTTGGCAAGGCTGTTCTGACTGCGATTGGCACCGGGCTTGTGCCGAACGTGCGCATTCACTACTGAGACAACAACAGGCCGCTGCAAGCGTGGCGGCCAACACACAGCACAGGAGAAACACCATGATTATCGACTGGACAGCAGCACCAGAAGGCACCACTCACGCAACCATCCCGAACGGGGATCCGCGCTGGTACAAGCTGGAAGACGGCAAGGTTTTTTGCTGGGGTATCCGCATCAAGGAGTGGGCCCCGTCATTCTTCCTCACCGTTGACGAGATCGCCGAGACTGGCCTGCGGCTGTATGCCAATGGCGAGCAGTCGGAGCTGGTGATGCTGCGGGAGCAGCGGGATGCGCTGAAGTCGGCACTGGTCGGATTGCTGGATGATATGCAGTTGAGGGCGAGGCTTGATGGTGATGTGGATAGCGATGGATGCGTAGTGCTGAATTGTGGGCATAGTGTTTTGCTGGCAGCTGAGAAAGCCATCTCCATCGTGGAGGGCGCCAAGTAATGGCCCACCAAGTCTGCAACCTCACCAACGCCGAGTACCGCGCCCAGCGAGGCTACTCAAAAAGCGATCTGGACTACATCCACCAGTCCCCCGCCCTTCTGGAATGGGCCCGCAACGCGCCATCGGTTGGAAGCGACGAGGTGGAGCTCGGCACCCATGTGCACTGCGCCACCCTGGAGCCGGAAGTGTTTGCCGGCACCTACCGCAAGGCTCCGGCAGGTGGGCGGACAGCGGCAGACAAGGCGCGCGTCGAAGCGTTCGCCGAGCACTGCAAGGCAGGCGGAAAAATTTGCCTCGACGCCGACACCTACGACATGGTGATCGCCATGCGTGACAGCGTGCTTGCACACCCGACCGCGCGGGACCTGCTTACCGGTGACGGCATCAGCGAGTCCAGCATCTTTGGCGAGCTGGAGGGGGTGAGGGTGAAGTGCCGGCCGGATCGCCTCATCAGGGAGCGAAACATCCTGGTGGACGTCAAGAAGGTGGACGATATAGACCACATAGCCCGATCCATCCAGAAATTCCGCTACTACGTGCAGGCGGCTTTCTACTCCGATATCTACGAGCAGTGGACGGGCCACAAACCGCGCTTCATCTTCGTGGCCGTTGGCCAGCGGCGCAGTATCGGCCGACATCCGGTGCGGGTGTTTGAGCTGGAGCAAGCCTGGGTCGATGCTGGGCGCGCCGAGTACCTGGACGACCTGGAGCGAGTGCGGGAGATGGAGGAGTTCGGCGTCGGGATGCACGTCGAGGTGCTGGAGTTGCCGAGGTGGACGCGCAGCTAAAATAAAACGCAAAACAACTTGCAATAAACAGCGCCATGACTTATTGTTGTGGCGTTGTCACGTTAACAGGAGAACCAAAATGAGCAACGCAATATCAATAATTGCAGCAAGCAACGGGGTAACCCAGGAAGAGGTCGCGGAAGTATTGCGCGGCATGATCATTAGCGGCAAAGGTCAGCACGGAGCGCAAGCTACCAACGCGGAAATGACAGTGGTGTCCAGCATTTTCGCGAAGTACGACCTGAATCCATTCATCCGAGAAGGCCATGCATTTGTCAGCGGAGGCAAACTTCAAGTAATGATAGGGTTGGATGGTTGGCTTAAGATCGCCAACCGCCACCCAGAGTTCGACGGCTATGAGCAGTTCGACAACTTTGACGACAAGGGTGATCTGATTTCGGTAACCACTAAGATTTACGTCAAGAACCGCCGATTCCCGACACCGCACACCGAATATATGCGGGAAGCTCTTATGCCGACTAGCCCGGCATGGAAAAAATTCCCTTTCCGCATGTTGGCTGGCAAGTCTCTCGGGCAATGCGTAAGAAAAGCCTTCGGGGTGTCTGAGGTGCTGGACGACGACGAAGCTTCCCGCATTACCGCCAACTCGCCCCGTGAGAAAGACATTACCCCGGCGACCAAGGCGATCGACTGGGACGCCATCAAGGCGGACATGGCCGAGTGTGGAGATGAGGCATCCCTCAACGCCGTGTGCATCGAGCTGCGCAGCCGCCTAGAGGCCGATGGGCAGTGGGCGCAAGCCAAGGCCACCTGCATCCTTATGAAGTCCGAACACCAAGCGCGGATCCAGTCCTACGCCGCACAGGTTGACGCTGCGCAAGGCGAGGCGCTGGAGGGGGAGCTTGAGCCAGCCAGCAACGCCAGCAGCACCGGCGCATCCGAACCCGTAGAAATGGAATTCGAATAACCAAACCAGCCGCCCTGCACTGGGCGGCACAACCAACACGGAGAGATAACCATGAAAGCATTCAACGAATTCGCAGCACAAGCCGCTCAAATGGAAAACCAGGGACAGGTCAAGGAGGCGGCCACGGCATGGCGCCGGGCTGGTGCGTACTGCGCCAAGGATCAGAATCGTGAGTGGTGTAATGCTCGTGCTGAGTTTTGTGAGTCTCGGCATGTGAGGGTTGCGGAATGATCAATTTTGACAACATCGAGAATTCACTGCGGCGCGAGATTGCTGACGATAATGGCGATGTAAGTTGCGATCTGACTAACACTGCACTGCTTGAGCTTATCACCCGCCTCCGCCAAGCAGAAAAAGACGCTGCGCGGTATCGTTGGCTGCGTGATGAGGCGCATTTTAAGCGCGACAATTCGCCACTGGCGTTTTTTACTGATGCCAATGGCCACTGGATGGAATTTGACTTTGATGGGTCTTCGTATTCCATTCTTTATGATAAGGTGCTTGATGCAGCAATCGACGAGGCCATGCAGTGCAAGTAAAACTCGAATTCCTCACCAACTGCGATGCCCAGCACGGCGCCTACTACCTGCAGGACCGTGGCTACGGCGTCAAGCTGATGGGCAAGGCCCTGGTGGTGGATAAGCCAGATGCTGCAGATCTGGCTCTGGTGATGACGACCTATCGGGCGTTTACTGTGGATTTGTCGGAGGGTGACACATGCGCATGATGCTGGCGGTTATTGTGGTTCTGGTGATTGGGGTAGGGCCGCACTGGCAGAAGTACAAGGACGAGAAGATCGCGGCCTACCAGGCCCAGCACGGCGGCGATGTCTGCGAAATTCACAACGTGCTGATTGGGGTGGAGTGCCTCCCATTCACCAGGGCAGAGCTGGAAGCGAGGGAGCAGGCCGAGGCCCTGCAGCGCTGGAATGATCGCGTGGCTGATGCCGAAGCCCGCCAACGGGTAGCGCAGCAGATGGAGGATATTTTGGTTTATGGGAAATAGAGCTTGCGTTTAACGCGAGGGTGAGTGAGAATGAATTTGTGGTGAATGCGCAGGCTGATGCGATGCAATACTTGGGATTAAGTGACCGTGATAGCTGGCAATACCCAAGCTGACGGCTATCTAGGGACTGTGTAAAATCTCAGCCCGATACACGGAGATGCGCGGTGAAAATCCGACAAGCCGGAGTTCAGCACCGGCCACCACAAGCCCGCAAACAATGCGGAACCAAAGCTGCTGATGGGTTATGAGAAGGCCAGGCTAGGGCTTGAAACGCAGTGTAGCCAAACAGACAGGAGGCGATCCTTCTCAAGTCGGTGGCATTCCGGCAAGCTCCGAGTACCGTCGAGACGATGGAGCGAAGAGCACACAACTGAGGTTGCATTGTCCGAGCAAGGGCTATACCCGTTTGAGCCGGGAGCTTCCGCCAGTGCTTTTGCGCTATCGCGGTAGAAGTGAGCAGAGACAATCGCCCGTTCAATTCGGGCACCGGGAACAGTGCAACCCCAGTTATGGAATATCCTGTGCAACGCCAACCCTTGCCCCTCACTTGAGGGGCTTTTTTATTGCGGCGCGAAAAGTGGTATATTGACATTACCGATTGACGTGGCTAGGAAACGGCTAGATGACGATGATGAAGAAACTAACCGAGAAAGAAGAGCTGTACTGCCGAAAGTACGTCGAGCTGTTGAACCAGCGCCAGGCCTACATGGCATCCCGCGATACAGAAAGAATGAAGCCAAACACAGTTGACCGGCGGGCAAGCGAGTTGCATCAGAAACCACACATTCAAGCCCGCATCAATGAGCTCATGGCAGAGCGTGAGCAGCGCCTGCAAATTGATGCCGACTATGTGCTTCGCCGCCTGGTCGAGATTGACCAGATGGATTTACTTGACATCCTTGATGAGAAAATGGCATTCCGCCCCATATCGGAATGGCCCAAGGTATGGCGCCAGTATCTGTCGGGTGTGGATGTGTCTGAGCTATTTGAAGGTGCTGGTGATGAGCGCGAGATGGTCGGCGTCCTCAAGAAGATCAAGTGGCCAGACAAGGTGAAGAATCTGGAGCTCATTGGTAAGCACGTTCGCGTTGGGGCATTCAAAGAGCAGTTGGATCACACATCCTCCGACGGCAGCATGACCCCCAAGGGAGCTATCAACATCGGCGAACTGTCCGACTCCGCAATGGCCGAAATCCTCAAGGCGCGCGATGCTGCTGACTCCTGATGTGCTCGACCAGATAGAGCGGGAATATTGCTCCCGCTCCCTGGCCAACTTCGTGCGCAGGGCTTGGCCGATACTGGATCCCGGCATGCCGCTGGTATGGGGCCCTCACATGGATGCGGTGTGCCTGCACCTGGAGGCCGTGACCAAGGGGCAGATCAACCGACTACTGATAAACATTCCACCAGGCACATCCAAATCTTCCTTGGTTTCAGTGTACTGGCCAGCCTGGGAGTGGGGGCCGAAGGGCATCCCCACCAACAGGGTGATCGGGGCATCCCACGAGCAGAGCCTGTCTGTTCGTGACTCAACCAAGATGCGGCGATTGGTGACGGATCCGTGGTATCAGAAACTCTGGCCGACCAACCTGATGCGGGACAACAACCAGAAGCTGAGTTTTGAGAACGAAAGCACCGGCTTCCGCCAGGCTTGCGCCGTCCGCTCCATGACTGGACGACGGGGTGACCGGGTTATCTGGGATGACCCACACAGCGCCGAGGATGCACACAGCCCAGCCGCGCTGATAGAGGCCGAGCGGATATTCAAGGAGACACTGCCCACTCGCCTGGTGAGTCCCGAGCACTCCGCCATCGTGATCGTCATGCAGCGCCTGAACGAGAATGACGTATCAGGCATCATCCTGTCCGACGACTATGGCTACGAGCACCTGTGCTTGCCTATGGAGTACGAGCGCGACAGGCACTGCAAGACCTCGATCGGCTGGGAGGACTGGCGCAAGGAGGATGGGGAACTGCTGTTCCCAGACCGGTTCCCGGCGCACGTTGTCGAGCGTGACAAAAAGCTGATGGGAAGCCATGCCGTTGCGGGCCAGTTCCAGCAGCGACCGAGCGCCAAGGGCGGCTCTGTGTTCCTTGACCACGGTCAGCGCTTCTACCTGCCAAAAGACCTTCCCGAGAAGTTCGATCAGGTGATCTGCTCCTGGGACTGCACATTCAAAGACACAGACGGCTCTGACTACGTAGTGGGCCAGGTGTGGGGGCGCAAGGATGCCAATTGCTATCTACTTGACCAGGTGCGCGACCGGATGAGCTTCACCAACACCAAGAAGGCGGTGGTGGCGCTCAAGGCTTCGCGTGACGACATTCGAGCTGTCCTGATAGAGGACAAGGCGAACGGCCCTGCAATCATCGACTCGCTCAAGATGGAGGTTCCCGGCCTACTGCCGGTTGAGCCTGACGGTTCCAAGTTGGCCCGCGCCCATGCCATCACCTACCTGTGGGAGGCGGGCAACATCTACTTGCCGCACAAAGACATCGCGCCATGGGTAACCAGGTTGACAGATGAGATGTCGTCATTCCCGTTCGGGGCGAACGATGATCAGGTTGACTCAATGACCCAGGCCGTCCGCCACTTGTACCCAGTGCGCGGCAAGATAAAGATCTCGGCAGAAGCCAAGGCCCGCGCCATGCGGTATCCTATGGGCAGGCGTTAGCCAGCATTCACTGGGCGCCAGCCCCAACAGACACGAGGAGCGCCCATGTGGCCATTTGACAGAAAG
>Ga0194136_1000238_pt1 | contig 31051 bp, 55 predicted proteins | sample TARM_MetaG_T3A_1_FD_134023 | JGI IMG/M metagenome (GOLD analysis project Ga0194136, IMG submission 134023) | Freshwater microbial communities from Pennsylvania, USA, analyzing microbe dynamics in response to fracking - TARM_MetaG_T3A_14 (version 2) | ecosystem: Environmental > Aquatic >...
CGATGTCATTACAATGCTGTATAGCATGTTAGTCCCTCTCATACATATCGGCTGAAGTGCATTGCCAGATGTTATGAATGAATTGCTCTAACCAAGCAACATCCTTTACACATTCAATCTTAACATCCATGAATTCATCTCGTCCAGAGTCTCTGTATTGGAATTGAGCATCGGCAGTGTATGCGTCCATATCTCGATACCAATAAATGTTGATGAAATACATCCTGTTGTGTTGGTCATCGCGAATACATTTCTGGTAAGCCTTGCTTGCGTATTCTGGACAGAATGGTGTCTTAGGAAATTCTTTGTAGCCATTGTCCAGTAGTGATTGTTCGTTCATTGTATTGGTCACAATTACTCTCCTATAGTCTCTCTAGCCATACCAACATCTGTGGTGTAGATTATCTCTTTCACGCCAGCATCTGCTAAAGCTCGCATACAGATGCGACATGGCCTACACATCTTAACATCACCATCTAGTCCACGTCTAAACACGTACACAGAAGCTCCTGTCAGATCCACCCCTTTAGATTTAGCCTCTACAATAGCAGCCATTTCAGCGTGTAAGTAGATAGCATCAGGCTTCCCTACAAGTGATGCGTAATGATGCTGTAGGGGATGGGTTTTGGTTAGAGTGTTGTAGCCAGAGGCAACCAGTCTACGGTTTTGAGCAATAACACATCCGATATGGAATCTGTAGTGATCTGATTGCTTAGACTCCTTTTCGGCTAGATGTAGAAAACGATTGTCTCTGGCTGAAAGCATTTTACTCAAGCCTCCACATCAATATGCAATTCATTCACAATACGTTCACGAAGATTCTGTTCACGTTCGTAGATGGTATTGTGCAGAATGTTCATCAGCATCTTTGTCTCAAGTGGTGTTAGCTCAAGCTGGTCGTGAAAGCCATCTTTAGCAACACGTAATGTCGTGGTGGGATTGCCCCCTGACAATGTATTGTTGATGTCATTTAGCGTAGATATACGATCCTTACATTCACGCCAGCGTTTGATTAGGGTTTCGGCTTCGGGTAGTTTCATTTGGGATTCTCCTGTCTCGATTGATTTAGACATAGTGTAGGGGATGGATTGGTCTGGGTCAAGGGTGTAGCCCATAAATTTTCCGTATATATTTCGGGCAAAGAAAAGCCCAGACATCCTAGGGGGAAGTCTGGGCTGGGGGGTTAGGTTAGGTTAAGCCTCACATACCGTACATTCGCCAGTAGATGCACGTACACCCGCTAATGATCGCTGGTAATACAGACCTTTGATATAAGGATCTAGCATTGCCTCTTTAGTCACTTTGGACACATATTCCTCTGACTCCTCAGCAGAAAAGAATAGGTTGAGAGACTGGCCCTGATCAATATATCGTTGGCGGTCAGACGCTTGCTTGATAATGGACATCTGATCAATCTCATAGGCGGTTTTGAACACTTCCTTTTCTTCATCAGACAACCAGTTAACACCCTGAACAGAACCGAAGTTAGCCTTAACCTCGTCCATGGCTTTCTTATTGAAGATGCCACGGTCTTTCATCAGTCGTAGCAGTGACGGGTTGATACGAGAAATCTCACCACCGGCACTATTCTGGTTATACACGTTTGCGACAATAGGCTCTATGCCTTGTGAAACACCACCACAAATCAAGGAAGTGCTCATTGTGGGCGCTACAGCCATCGTATGTGTGTTTCGTACACCATGTCCCTTACACCATTCCGGTTCACCAAGTGTTTCAGCCATCCACTTTGAGGCACGTAGGGTCTCCTCAGATAGATACATAAACAGTTTCTTATTAAGAACACGGGCCTCAAATGAGTCAAATGGAATCATGTTATCCTGTAAGTATGTAGCATACCCCAGAACACCTAGACCAAGTGCGCGGCTTTTGATAGTGAAATCAACAGCTTTCTCAAGTCCGCGTATAGTCTTACCGAACTCAATAAATTCCTCTGCAACACAATCCAAGAATACTGTTGAGACAAATACAGCATCTGTATCTTTCCACTCATCATACTTAGAGACGTTCATGCTAGACAACACGCATGTGTATGTGTGGTTTTCATCAGAATGCAAATGAATCTCATTACAGAGCTGGCTAGCCTTAACCTCTAGGTTCAAGTCCTTATACATCTGTGGGTTCTGTCGATTTACCTTATCGCGGTAGAAGTGGTATCCCTTGCCTGTCACAGCTCTGATCTTCATCATCTTCTGATACCGCTCGATAGCATCTTTATCACCAGAGTTTAGACGATTGATAAACGCATCAGTGATAACCCACCCAATATTCAGGTCATCAGGGTTGTTATACAGATATTCCGCTACTTCATAGAAGTCTTTGTGGTCAATCTCAATATAACCAGCCCAAGCACCTCTTCGGTTTGAACCTTGCGTGATGTCACGACTTACCTGTACGAAGTCTTTAATGACAGGTAGGACGCCGCTCGCCTTTCCTCCACGACTGATCTCCGCACCACGTGGGCGTATGTCACCCAAGTAACTAGATGTACCAAACCCATTTTGGGACAGCACAGCAACCTCTTTCTGGCAGTCGTAGAAGTCGTAAACATTGTCTCCAACATAACCACCAGAACAACTAACCGGAGTTCCACGAGTAGTCCCCATGTTGGTGAGAACAGGAGTTGCAGGTGAAAGCCACCCATTCCACATCACTTCAAAAAAGCGTTTCTCCCACTTCTCAGAATCAGGAAGATGTTTTGCAGCAGTCTTGGCTAGTCGCTCATACATACCTTTTGGTGTCTCATTGTCCATCAGGTACTTAGTCTTAATCATTTGATAGCCACCTGTTGTGTAGAACATTGGGCACTCACCAGACTCTTGTAGTTGTTTGCGTTCTTCTGAAAACTGATCGTATAGTGTTGTCATAATATCTCCTTACCAAGTGAATCGTGATTCATCCCAAGAGCGACTGTATTCTGAGTTAGTCCCAGCAAAGAAATCGCCAAACTGGATTGTAGAAATACTATCATAGAACCAGTCTGAAACAGGGTTATATTCTACATTAAAAATTGTACCTACACCAAGATTTTGTAGGCAAAGGTCTACACGGGATGCTACGAAGTTCTGCAACTGTTTCGATGTTATCCCATCAATACTTCCTTTTTCAAAGATCATATCAATGATACGACATTCATGTTCGTAAATCTTCTTACCTGCCTCGATGATCTTATCTTCAATCTCACGTTTCTGGTTAGCGTCAAGCTCCATCTCTTTGATCAGAGTTCTGTAAAGCCAAGCCCCGGCCTCGCTATGTAAATGCTCATCTTTTACAGAGAAGTTGATTCCACGTACAACATTGTTGAGCTTGTTCTTACCCTTAGCCTGAAAATGCTTCAGGAAAGCGAAGTTACTATAAAGCACAGCACCCTCTACCATACTGAAGATAGCAAGCGATGTCGGTAGATCTTTTGATGCCACCAAGTCATCAATAAACTCCATCCGAGTATTCAACTCAGGGTCATCTACATAAGACTCATAGAACTCATCTGTATCCAGCATCATAGCTTCATTGATCTGGTTATAGAATGGGGCATGTACGTTCAGCTCAAAGAAGCTGAAGCAGTTAGCCATCCGCTCAATATCAGGGCGTTTGAAGTATTTCTTCACTTTACCACCCCAATACTCGTTACCAATAGCAAGTTCATACAAAGTGAACAGTTTCAGTGTCGTGATAACACCATGTCGTTCTGCCTCTGTCATGTTAACCATCAAGTCTTGGACATCCTTCTCTGTGTTAATCTCATCTGGGAGCCAGAAGATGCTCATCTGTGTTTCCGCAAACTCAATAGCTTGTGGGTAGTCAAATGTGTAAGTAGTTTTTGGTGTAAGCAGTCGTGCTTTTTTCATTAAATCGTTTCTCCTTATCGGCAGAATTCGTTTGTTGTGTGCTGTTCAGAATAACCAGCTCCTTGAATATTCAACAAGTCTATCTGATGCTGTCTATATTCACAAGCTAAAAAGAACGCAAGTTCCTCTCCATATGTCTTCACCGAGAAAGACTTCTTGCACATCTTGCCTGTAAGACTGTTCCAGTGAGCGCACCAATAGTCTGTGTACTTAGATTTAGTTGTATCCCTGTGGACACCCTTAACACCACTTATATTGTTAGATCGCAATCCATAATTGTTGCGAGACTGCTCTTTTTGTGTAGCCCATCGGCAGTTATCTTTACTATACCCCTTGGAGTTATCAATCCTATCTAGAGTTATAAATTCCCCCTCAATTACAGGCTTTTCTCCCATATCGGCATAGAACTGCTTGAAGTCGTTCACCCAAGTCTCACACACAGTTATACCGCGCTCGCCATAATCCTTGTAATCTTTATTGTTTGGATTTAGACATCGCTCTTTCATCTTGCACCAAGACTTGTATGTAGATGTGTTTTTCATCCCGTGATAATTGCTTGGTGTTTTACGCATCTCTTTGGAGCATTTGTTACATGCTTTCTTCTGACCGGAGTTGAACCTACCTATTGTAGTTTCGACATCGGCACCACAATCGCACTCGAACAACCAGTAATAGTCACCGTTCTTGGATTTTACACCCGTATTCCTTATCGCTGTCAGTTTGTGTTTCTTATGCCCTGTTATGTCTTTCGGATTTGATGCCATGCTATATCACCCAATATCTTCATATAGTTTATTAATGAACTTACTACCTTCACTACGCTGGTTATCCTCTGGAGTCATCTTAACATAACCCATCATCGGTTCACACTTAGACCAACGTACACCATGATGCTCCATAGTGATACGCTCAATCAAGTCTTTGAAACCATCCTGCCTGCGCTTAACTGAGTACGCTTGACCTGAGTCACCCAAGATAAGATACTTAGTATTAGTACCGCAACGCTCTGTCAGTAGCTTTAGTGTACGTGGCGTCATTGTTTGACTCTCATCAATAATCACCACAGCATTGTCGAAGGTTGCTCCGAGCAGGAAATTAGGAATTGTCAACCGGATACGATCCTTGGACATATCATTCTCTAGCTTATTCTTAGACATCAGCTCCCAAAAGATTCGCTTAGTCGTGTCATAATGGCTCAAAAGTTTGTCTGTTTCTGAACCTGATAAATATCCTATCTGGTCATCACCAGTTTCTGTCGGGTTCTTGATAAAGATTAATTGTCGGCAAGTGTGATCATTTTTCAACATGTTCAACGCAAGCCATAAACTCAAAGTCGTTTTGCCACAGCCGGAAGGAGCATCTAAAACGGTAAAGACATTCTTTTCAAAGGATTCTACACAATCCCTCTGCAAGCCTTTAGGTTCAAACCAGTCAAGGTTCCAGTCGTTCTCAAATTGTTTCTTCCGATCTTCTGTCAAAGCAATGTCTCCTAGTTCTTGTCGGCGTTCCTTACGACTCTTCCGTTCCTGCTGTCGTACACGATTCTGTCCAGCCATTCTTACCACCTCCTAAAGAAAGTCGGGACACACAATGTGCCCCGAATACAGCATCCTAGATTGTTTTACCAGATGTGTTGCACACCCATGATTTTGGCATCCACTCCTGTCAAATATTTCCATTTGGCAGCAGCATCCTCAAATTGTTTGTACCAGCCCTCTGTGAATGGTGTGTCTGGAAACTCAAAGCCAACATAACATTCGTTAATGTCACAATCGAAATATGGACTAGCGTAAGACAAACCGAGTTCTTCCAGTACCTCGCACTCGTCAATGTCTTTATCTCCGATGTACTTATTTACTGCGTCAGAAACATCGTCATAATAACCACCCACCAGCAACTTACCACTATAATCAATACCCATATCAAATCCTCCTATCGCACACCAGTACTACCAAACCCACCTTCGCCACGATCTGTCTCATCCAAATCCTCCACCACATCCCACTCTGCCTTCTCATACTTCTGCAAGACAGCCTGAGAAATACGCTCTCCGTCCTTCACGACAAACGGCATTGTTCCACCATTAATAAGGATGACACCAATCTCGCCACGAAAATCGTAATCAACCACTCCCCCGATAGCATGTACGCCATGCTTCGATGCCAACCCTGAGCGAGATTTGATCTGGACATAATGCCCTTCTGGGATAGCCATCGCAATCCCTGTGGGGATAATAGCTTGCTCTTGTGGAGCTAGTACAAAATGACCTTTCATGCTCTTGCTCAGATCAGCGTACAAGTCAAACCCTGCTGCACCTTCTGAACCATATGTCGGGATGATTGCATTGTCGGTTAGTTTCTTGATCTGTACTTTCATTCCGAATACCCCTCCATATTAACTCCTACGAAATCAACTGACTCAGAATAGTATCCGTTGGATTCACCCAACCAACGCAACCATAGACCGCCTTTAGTTGTTTCAATCTTGTAGAATGTATAGGTGTAGGATTCAAAATGGTCTACACCAAACTCGTCCGTGCCCTTGTAACCAGACTCACTTGACACTTCTTCAGCTGACAGGATTACACCACCAACAATACTCTTAGGGTCTTCATCCACATCTGCAATCAAAACACACTCACAGCAATCTTGATCGTGGTACAAACAATAAACCCAGCCGTCCGTTGTTTCAATCCAGAACTCGTCATCATCAATGTTGCCTTTATCGACACTCTTTACAACCTTGCCAACCATATGATTAAGATCGTTTGTTTTGTGTTTCTTCGGAATCGTATATTCAAGCTTAGGTTTAAATTGTTTCACTTAGCATTCTCCTTCTCAAATTTAACAGGCTAATAATTCTCAAATTCTACACGATGATTTTGGTCAAAACTATCCCACACCAGATCATACATGTAGCTTGCATAGCTTTGCCAATATGGATGTGGTGTAGCTTGGTTTCGATGACACATCCTTGCTAAAGTACATTCATCATTCTTGCACATTGTAATGTCTGCCACAAGGGGTCTCCTTAGGATTTGATGATTTTCTTGTCATAGAGAAACGTGTCATCAGGGTAATCTATATCTAACACCTTATTCGTCAACCCAAGGGCCAGATTACTTCCTGAACTGTTACCTTCTAACTCTAGTAATGCTTTGTCATACCGGCATACCAGCAGTTCGTCATTCACTGAGTAACCCAAGTGTATATACTTTTTATTATGGCGTATAGCCGCTTTGAATTTACCAGACTTTTTATCGAAACTCACACCTTTATATGTTGAGCTTGCAGTCCCTCGTAACATTGTTTTGCGTCTGTTATATGATTGCTGTGCCCTGCTTGCCCATTCACAATTATCTTTAGAGTAATCCCCGTTTACATCCAACCTATCCAGAGTCAGTCCGCCCGAATCTCCCATATCTTCGTAAAAGTTTTCAAAACTTCTCCATCGAGGGTCGTAAGATATTCCCCTGCCACCGTACCTCTCATATGCTTGGTGGTTTTTATCGTCACACCTTGCTTTCATATTCCTCCACGCAATATACTCTACGGTTTTGGTCATACCGTGCGTTACACGGACTTCTCTGGTTGCGTTATAGTTTCGAATGTGTTCACGTTGTAAGCACCCGCAAGACTTTGTTTGCCCTGATGTAAAAGCCTTTTTGTTCATGTCCTTTACAGTCCCACAATCACAAACGACAACTAATATATCCAACCCCTCTTCACTTTTATAGTAATCTCTACAAGTTAGCCTATGTTTCTTACTACCTAATAGAGTGACCGGATCTACATAACTACCCATATTTGTTCTCCAGATATTCTATATCAACAAACATTGGATTGTAACTACCTTCACTAACATTGTGTTTAACAATGAATCCACGCCAGTGATGATTGCCTTGATGACCTTTGTAACCTTCTTGGTGAAGGTAGAAAGCCCCTGCCACGATACCCCATTGCTGCTTACCTGATGCTGGTAAGAACCTTGTAGCAATATCCAGTGTCTGCTTGTGGCCCACTGTAAACGACTCACCAACTTTATTCAAGATGTTTTGTGCGCTGCCACTATAAGGTTTCCCGCTAAAAGGGTTTGCCATGTAGTGACAATATACAACACCATCAATCGTGACAGGTTTTAGGAAGTCATATACTTCCCACCCAAACTGTTTGTAACCAAGGCTGTCAATAGATAGGAATCCATGCAATTCTGGGTTAGCGTCTACGTGTCTGTCAATGCGAGATTCATGATTTCCTAGTGTCAGCACCATGCGTGGGCGATATACTTCCTCACCAGCTTCTGCCTGCTTCTTCTGCAACTTACGTAGAGGTTTCAACAACACCTCCATACCACGCTTAGCCGCCTCGATATCCTTAGCAACCCGCTTACCCTCTGCTGAACGCTTACCTTTGTCGTAGCTGGACAATGACTCCATATCAGCATGATCACCCAAGTGAACAATTACATCAGGACGCTTATCTACAATATACTTACCAAGCAAGGCTAGATGATCTAAGCAAACATCTGGCTTAACTTGCGTGTCTGGAATCACTAGGTGTGTACCACATGGTTTAGCGTCACGGACTGTCTTGATATACTGATCAGAATCTGCCTTGAGTTTACTGGTGATGGCTTGCACCAACCCAGTATCTTCTCGCATTCGAGACAGAATATCATTCACACTGCTTTTCTTAGAGGGTGTGCCCCACAATGCGTGTGAGATTTGTCGGGAGGACATCCCTTGCTTGGACATCTTTAGAATCTGTTCCACTGTGTTATCATCGTGCTTCATTCAGCTTCTCCTCAACAAGCTCAGTCCAATGTGCGCCACCGTTATAATGATACGTGTGAAATGAGATTGATCCGTCTTTATTCTCGGTCACTTCCGCAAATTCAGGTGCATCTGTTTCACCTTCGACTTCCCACTCTACTCGGAAGTAATTCTCCCCAATCTTAGTGAACACACCCCCTGTGTCCCAAGCGATGTCGTTGAGGTCTGCATTTGGAAACTCTTGTAGAATTACATCTTCGGTCACAAGATATAATCGACCTTTGTTTCTTTCGTAATCGCTCATTCTGTTTCCTCCATCATCTCCAGTTTACGCTGCATTGTGTCAATAATATCTTGAACATCCTTTTTAAGATCCTTGTGACCACGATTCCCTGCACACATAATCTTCTTGAGTGCGTGTTGGAAGCAAGGATCAGTTATACCCCAAAGATCAATCACACGATAGATGTCCAGCTTACCGTGCCATTCACGGTAATAGTGGTTGTGTTTGTTTACTGTCAAATCTCACCCTCCTCCACTAACTCTCTAACACTTTGCTTACGAACACTTGCATTATTACTTGGCTTGTTATGTTTTGCAAGCAATTCCTGCAATTCTTTCACAGGCATCTTTGTCAGCTCAATGATGCGCTTCTCAATTGCAGCCTGCTCAAATGATATACCTTGCTTTTCCGAATATGATTTAACGCTATGACATGGTTTACAGACCAGAGCTAAGTCATCTGAACTAAGACACGTCATACTCTCTACAAACGACTGTATATCTCCAATCTCAGTCAAGGTGTTCTCACCTTTGATATGATCCACTTGCAAGTCCTTCTGCAAGAAATCCTTTCCACACAGATAGCATTCGCCACCCCACACCATATTACCAGTGTTCTCATTCAGAATACGTTTACGATTCTTCTTGATCACTTCATGTTTGATAGGACTCCTGTTCCAACAGGCTCTGCGAATCCCTCCACGAAGCCATGCCAGAAACTTTGCCTTAGTTTTCCAGATGTGAGGAAACTCTTTCCAAGGCTCTTTGGTCATAGAGGACTCCCTTTCTCGTCACACGCCAACAAAACAGGTGCAGCAACTGCGTTCCAGTAGGACTCACCACCACACTTCCCGCATTTTACATGGAATCCCCATTCTGGTTCAGAGAGATGCACATGTTTGTAATCCAGTCCAGATACCGAGAACCACTCATTACAATTAGGACATTTAATATCAGCACCGTACTTTGACAGGTAACTAGAGCGAACCTTTCGTCTTGACCATTTGAACAACCATTTGTAAAATTTAGCAATCAAAACACGTCCTCCACATCATATTCGTATTCACCACAGTCTGCTCCAACATTCACATCAGCGAATAGGTCAAAGTGTAATACATCATCAGATTCCCAACTGGACATCAGTGTCAGACCAGCACGGTTGATGTAACTTACACCATCAATATCACCAGCATCATAACGCTTGATCAAATCCTTCATCCAGCGTCTTATGTCTAGTGGTAGCTTGTTTCGCCAATCTTCCTGTGCGTAGGGGCTGTTGGTGGTGATCCAGTTGATAGCTTGGTTGAAAGCATCTCGGTCGTACACGATCTTGCGGATTTTTGGTTTAGATTCAATCTTTAGTTGATTGAATGCAACATCTTTTGGATCGTACCAAGGCTTATCTGGGATACTGACAAATTTAGCCCCCTCTAGTGTCCTAGGGTTATATCTAATCCACTCAGTATCTTGTCTACACCAATACTGCCAGACGCCTGCGTGAATCCTGCTCCAGCTACTAGAGTAACAATCATTGATGTCAAAGTGTGTTGCCTTTGTAGGCGGTTCACCATAGCACTTAACCAGCCCGTCAAAATGGTCTCGCTGCTCTTTAGTCAAGTCAGTATATTTCATACGTTTCCTCCGTAATACCAGATAGACATCTTGTAAATGTAATTCGACACGATCATGGTGCTGGAAAGTGTGGATATTGTTAGGATGTATGGTAGAAAAAGTGTGTTCATAGATTTAGTTCCTCCAATGTTTTCAGTCCGATGCGCTTCTTGTAATCAGGCCATATCTCACCCTTCCTGCGCATCATGTAGACAAGACTCAATTGTTCATCGGCTAATTCGACATACGTCTTTGTGACAGTGTTGCCCCGCCAGTCTTTGTACGTATGTGTATCACCGTAGTGACCTCTGTAAGCATTTAGTATCCGAGTATATATCTCTTGTAGAGAATTGCAACCCTCTAGGTACTTACGGGCTGTTTTTTCTCCAACACCTTTATAGTTACCTAGGTCATATTTCTTTCGAATCTCTTGTGGCATGTTAGGCAGACCGGGGATGGAGTCTGTTGGATCACCCATTAATGCTTGAACCCCTGTCCAGATGTTTGCCTCAAGCTCAGTCGTACACTTGAATTCGTCTTTAATAAATTGGAAGGTGCACCCGGCTACCCCGAAAAGGTCTTTATCTATACTTGCAAGACAAACATCCGTATCCACACCGCATCACTCATAACTCTGGTACAGAGCACATGCGATAGCATCATCACATTCGCAGTCTGGTGTAACCCTAGCACCATATTTGTCAATCAGATGTTGTCTGGTCGCTTTTAGGTGGATAGGTTTCTCGTTAGATTTACGAGCATGTTTATACTCAACCACACTGGCAACATCTTTGCGGAAATTCTTATCCCCGCTGAGGTAATAGATGTATTTACCTGCTTTGACATTCTTTTCAATGAATTTACAGAAGTTATCGCAGACTTTCTTAGCGTCATCTAATTCGCCATACACCTTGCGACTCTTACGCACCCAATCAGAGGTGTCTATGTTGAAGAATTCCCTAGCGTCCTCTTGGTGAATCCTACAAGAAGCTGCTGAATCAAACTCTTGGATCAGATCACCATCTTGGTCGTACAATTCATAGATTGTGTTCTCAACTGCTGCTGCTGAACGATAGGCAATAATGTCAGCATCTATAACACAATACTTGTATTGCTTGTTTCGCATCTGTTCTTCAGTTGGACATTCTTGACGCTCTTCCACTATTCTATTCTCCCGTGTTTCTCAGAAACTCTGTTGAAAGCCTTTGTAAGTAGGTCTAATTCACTAACAGCATAGCACTCAGTACCACCACCAAACCACTCTTTTGGGACATACTTCTTTGGTGTGTAGCTATTATGTATAGCTTTCTCCGTATCCCAAGCAACACCTGCTGGTAGTTTAAGCACATCCAGCACCTCAACATTTGCGTTTGGTATATCGGCTTTTAAATGACGCATTCTGGTTTTCATATCAGTAGTGATACCGACTTTTAAGAAATGTTCGTCATTATTAATGATCTCTAAAAGATATAGATTGGAGTATTCATGTGCCAGTGTATAACTCTCCCGTGTTCTTGTACCCAGTGCATCATACCCGCAAAACCTACAACCATGCCCTATAGTCATATGGGAACTCAAAGCCTGCTCAAACTCCCCATGCCTTTTACAGACAATGCGAAGTCTTGTCCTACCAACACCAAGATACTCTCCCCCAACATAGCCTAGATACTCGTAGGTGTTGCCGTGCATCTTACGCATCTTTTCCCAGACATCATCTTCTGACAGTCTAGGTGGGCCTATTGGATGATTTTTGGTACATTCTGGACAAGACCCGTTTTTAGCACTTAAATGATTTACGGGCTTTGTCTCGAATCTCCCATGTTTTTTGCATACTAGAACTATGGGCGTGTGCTCGTTCAGGTAGTCAACTTCCTCATACTCAAAGCGATCACCGAACTTATCAACTGATCTCTGGATAAACCAATCTGTGTCGTAAGTCGCCCTCACATGGGCAGTTGACGCACAACGTCTACAACCTCGTCCAGACTTGTGTTGCCCAGCCAATTGGTTAAACTCCCCGTGTACGGGGCATATAATTGTCACCTTGCTAGTTACTTTAGAGAACTCAACTTTAGAGTAATCATAAAATCCTCCATGAACTTTCGTAGATTCCTCTATGAAAGATTCCTGCGTGTAACGTTTTCTTCCCATTCTCACACCACCTCCTTAGACGAGAAAGCCCCACCAGATCACTCCAGCAGGGCTTGATTTGTGTTAGTTATCAGTACAGGTCAGCATCGTCATCTGTGTCGAACGGTACGTCATCGAACTCGTCTTTCGGTTCATCTTTAGTAGGTACGTCCATCGCACAACCCATCACATCATCGAAAGCTGCGCCACCTCCGCCAGAAGTGTATGGTACATGCTCAATCACCTTAACAGCTTTGAGCTGAACATTGAGCATACCTTCTTGGTTGCGATATCCGAACAGTTTAACCAACACCTTACTACCGTTGCCGATGTCTTCGGAGAAAGGTTTACCCTCGTTATCTACGACAGTGATCTTGTTCTTACCGCCCTTCTTGGTGAATTCTGGGCAAGTGAATTGTGCGCCACTGAGTCCTTCTACAGCATCATAGTTGAAGTCATCCTCACCAACTTGTTTAGATGTTGGGAATTTAATCTTCTTGAATTTATTTTTTTCTACACCAACAGTGAAGAAGGTTTTATTCAGAAGGAGATCTTCTTCAAGCTCCTTTCGAGTCTCATCATCAACAAAAAGTGTAATCGAATACTCTTTGTCGTTAGTTTTCAGCTTAGTCTTTGGTTCGTACACCACAGACCAGTATGCTACAGCCTCTTTGATGTAGATGTCACCCGATTCAAAACCTTTCTTGTCGGTGGTCAGTCGGTTGATAATCGCCATAATATATAATCCCCCTACGGAATAGTTTCTAAAATAAAGCCTGACAAATCTTACATCAGGCTGGTGTTCGTGTCAATAGTTACTTTCTTAAAGATTCTCTACCAGATCTAGCAGCTCTTTGTCCGCTTCAATCTTCTCAGCTTTTTTCCGTTCATTGTACTCGATGTCATACTTGATCTGGGCAATACTATTAACGTACCCTCCGTCAACACCATATTTGTCCTGAACATACGTTTTACTGTCTTTGATCACATCCTTTGCTGAATCAATCTGTAGCATTGCATCTACAATCGTATCAACTTGGGACATGATGTTCTTACGTGATTCATTATCGTTCGGTAGTTCTTTTAGAAATTTGCTCATTCACTTACCCTCCACAATGTCTTTTACCAGATCTTTGTCAACCATATTGTGTTTGAACACTAGCATAGGAATCCATGCCAAGAGTACAGCTTGCCAATATGTAATATCCTTTACATTAAAGATATCCACCATGATGTCGTCCCAGAAACACCAAATAAAGAATGATTGGAGTGCCCATGTAAAGACAACGAGAGTTGTGATTGTAATAAATTTGACCATTATTCAGTTTCCTCCTGCTTATTGTTACGTTTGCGGCGGGTGTTGCGCTTGGGTTTGTCTGCTACAGGTTCTTCTGATTGAGTGCCTACAGACACCTCTTGCTTGGATTCATCTTGAGCCAGCCCCTTAGTGCCAGCTTGGTCTTTACGGCGCAGTAATTCAGCTCGTGCTGCAAGTCCTCGTGGGCTATTCTCGTTAGCCATCACCTTGAGCTGTTTGTCAGTGAATGTAGTCATGTTCATATTGCTTCTCCTCTTGGTTAGTGTTGGTGTAGATTATATTGTTCAGGTTGTTGTGTCAACATCATTCTTTAAAATATTTACGCTGGTGTAAAGTATTTACGCCACACTTCCTTGATTTCATACTCTGACGTATGATCTTGTGCATGAATCTCGAACAATGTCTGGATAAATTGTTCAGCCTGTTCTCTGGTGGAGTATGTGCGTAGGTATGTCGTCTCGAATTCTTTGCTAGATTGATCTAGGTAGGTACGATAGATGTCATACACACGCTCGATTGTTGGTTGCATCTGGGATCTCCTGTCAGATGTCTGGGGAGAAATATAGCAAGCCAGATGAATCGTGTCAAGTGGCTTGCTTGGGGTTTAGACAAGTTTTCTCTTGTATCTCTGGATCACATCATACTCCCTGCTGTCTATATATGGTTCCAGCTCCTCCGGTATCTCGTTCGCGTCCAGCCTTATCCATAAATAATTCATATAAGATTTCTTGTTTCCATTACAAGCAGCATAAATGTTCTGCCACTTCCACTCATGGTTATAATGTAAAGCCTGCTGGACACTTCTCCACACATTGATGATCTGCCCATCTCTTGTCAACTGCAAGAATATGCTACGCCTTGTGTCAGATACTTTATGCCTCATCTGCTCTTTCAAAGCATCATCTTCCCAGAGTTTGCTTGAAGCCTTGCTTATAGCATCTCTATGAGCTTGACTGATTTCCCTAGCACGTAACTTCCTTCTTGTTTCCTCGTGAACTATCATCCCTGTTGAGGAGTCCATCCTGAGGTTATATCCATATTTCCTGTCAGTCGAGTGCAACTTCTCCATCCAGTGAAGCTCCCTCTCAGAGATCAGTCTTTCATCAACACTTTCAAATGTCTCTAGGAAGATGAGTGCAAAGGACTCCTCATCATATTTCTTAAAGGCGTTGTAAAGGTGTGGATTGCAGTCTTTATGCCTTTCTTCCTTCCTTAGATGACATAAGTGATGTATCCACCGCTTCTCTGCGTTTATAGATTTCCCAACGTAAATCTTCCAGTTGTGTGTATTCACAATTCCATAGATAGCTATCGTCATCAGTGGATCTCCAGCCAGTTGTATCCGCATTGGGCAGTACCTGTAACTAGGACATCTAGGCCAAGACGTTTGGACGCTTCGCCATACATATCTGTCATAAGTTTCATACCGATTTCCTTTTCTTCCAAAGGAAACTCCGCAGTTAATTCGTCGTGAATTGACAGTATCTGATGACCTTTCAGCTTCATCCGGTTCATCTCAAAGTTCAGCCAGCAAACTGCCTCCTGTTGTACTTGTGCCTCTGACCCCATAAGGAGGTAGTTCAGAAGTTTGTGTTCAGACATACAGTACACCCAAGTGCCACCTGCGACCTCTATAAAACCACCTCTTCCATAAGAGTTCTCCTTGAACTGCTTGCGCAAGCGTTCTTGGAGCCTGCCCATTGCTGGGAGCTTTTCAGTGAAGCTTTCTTTTATACGCTTTCCATCGGATGCTGTCTTGAATTTAAGTGTCGTAGCAAGCTTCTGATCTCCGGCACCGAACAAATATGCGTACACGCCATTTTTGCAATACTTCCTTGTGTCGGACAGGAACTTTATAAGATCCTTGTCCTGAGTCTGTCTTGCTTCCTCAACCATGCCCGGATCAATTACGCCAAAAGCAATGCCGTTCATAGTGTGTGGGTCTGTCCCTACGTACCTGTGATCGTCATCAAACTCTGTTCCAGTCAACACTGCATTTGTGTATTCAGGGTCTCCCATGAAATTTGCAAGCAATCGTAGTTGCGCTGAGTCCATGTCAACAGACACAAGTACCTTGCCCTTGTCTGCTACCCAAGACTTTCGCATCTGCGCTCCATACAGTGCTGCTGATGAAGGGCAATTTACGATATTTTTTTGGGCACCCCTGCCCGTTGAAGTTGACCACGCCATACATCCAGAACTGATCCTTCCATCAATACGTAATTGGTTAATCCAGCCCTTGCTATCGTCCTTTTCGTTCTCAAATGTCCTGCGTCTGTGCGTGTACGTGTTATACTCCGCAATCATCCTACCAAGCTCACCATCAATACTATCAAAACTATCCTCAGTCAGCTTTGGTGACTTCGGTATTAGATTACCCCGCTCGTCCCTTTCAAACTTACCCTCAGAATCTTTCTGATAGTTCCATTGTGTAGGCTTCCACCCGACACTCAACAGGTAGTCTTTGATGACAGCGTGTTGCGACATCGTTGCATCTTCATAGTAGACTTTTGTGTAAGGCCCTTCGACAAGTGTCCCGCTTGATAGTGGGTCTTGGTCTATATCAAAATGCGAAGCTGTGTGCTTGTCATATTTACCATTTTTTAAGAAGATCCTCGTTGTTGGTAAGTATGCAGGCTTGGCGACTTTCCCATTCTCGTCATATCTTGTTGAAGGAACCCTCTTAAACACGTCTGGCATCTTAGCTTGTACGTCTTCCCAAGTACATTTTTGGGATTTCACTTTTAGTTGCTTCGGTAGTAATGGTTCGATCTTAGATCGCAAGTCTTCCAGCAACCCGTCCAGCTCCATTACACAAGCCATCATGTGCTCGACATCTCCCTTTGTCCCGTACAACTCCTGCTTGGTGTACCAGTAAGACGTTGCTTGTGTCCTACGAATCTGATTTTTAAAATCCAAGCCTATCTTGGCTGCTTCGTTGTCAAGAAACTTCAACGTCCTGCTGTTGATCTCTATGTCAACAAGAACACGATTGAGTTTATCTTCGTCCCAATACGTCCAATCCTCGATAGGAGGCTTCGGATATTTGAACAGAAGTCCGTAATACTCCAGTCCGTGATTTCCTTTAGTCCCTTTCAGTTTAGGACGGTCATACACTTGGCACTTGCTCTGTATAAAAGTGTCCCAGCACTTGCTGAACGGGACAGTGTTTCTATTCCACAGTTCAGGAAAGAACTTCTCAAGCACATGGTAGTCGTAACCCATGATGTTATGTGCAACGATTTTATCGTAGCTCTTTAAAAATCGTACACCGTCAGCAAGTGTTCCACTGACAGGGAACTCCTTGCATTTTTCGTGGGTGAATACGTACCTCTCACCTGTTTGCTGGTCTTGTGCTGCAATGACCCAAATTTTTGTTATCTTATCAAGAAGTCCGTTGGCCTCAATATCGAATACAACTGTTTTCATATGTTCTCCGTCATCAATATATCATTTGAATGCGTAGAGACAGTGTTTACAAGTCTTAATACATCTCTTGCAATACCGCATCTTCCTTGGTATTCATCAGAAAATCATCTTCTTCAAAATCCAACTTGGGATTATCCCCGATTGCTGTTTTAATGTCAAGTTCCTCCAGTGTCTCATAAGGGTCTACTGTTGAGTATAGATGAGTTGTATCCACATCATATCGCAACCAACCTGCATTACCAGTAGTGCCTGTTCTGCGACACTTCACCAACTGAATCTTAGTAGAATTCCTAACCGATGCAGAATCGTGCATTTTATCTCGACTCAACAGAATCGTATTGAAAGCAATCTGGTTAATGCTACTGCTGCCCATCAAATGATACTCTGATACATTGTGTGCGTTATCACCTTCTGGTTTACGCATGTGACTCACAAGGATTACACAAGTTTCAGTCTGTTTTGCAAACTTGAGAATCGTGTCCATAAACTCAATAATAGCCCCATTGTCAGAACTATTCACAGCACACTGTAACGGATCAAGAATAATTACATCGCAATTCTCGACCTTAGCTAAGTAGTTGAGTTTGTCAAAGATTTTCTCATTAGTAAGACTGCCCAAATGTTCGACATACACAAACTTGTCTCGCTTAACCATTGAATCAAAGAATCGTTTCTTCAATCCGGTCATGTCAATAGTTGAACGATCCACTTTGCGTAGATTAATACTAGCGTCCAAAGAAAGTAAGTCGCGCACAACCTCTCGCTTTGTAGTCTCTAGGTACATTGCACCAACCTTAAATGGTGTGTTCTCCATGATGTTATACGCAATGTTATTAATCATTGTACTCTTGCCGATGCTCGTCAAAGCACCGATCACAGTAACCTCCCCTCGCTCCATGCCACCACCCATCATATCATTGAGCGTTGACCAGCTATCAGGGAATGGAATCTTTACGTTACTATCTTCGTTTTCAAAGTCATCCCACATCTGACTAAGATGTAGTACATCCACTGGTGAATACTGTTCTGCACCCCAGAATGCTTTGACAATCTCATTAAATTCACCTCGACTAGAGTGTTCACAAGCATCTTTTCGTGAATATTGAGCAATCTTAGCTTGGCCTGCAAATAGAATCTTGGCAACCTTTTCAGCACCCTCTTTACCTGCCTTATCATTATCGTACATGATAATTACATTTTCAAAACTGGTGATGAAATCGTAGTTATTCTTAATCTGTTTTAGTGCGGATTCACCAACTGTCGTACTTACTACAGGTGTGATGAACTTCTTCAACACCATTCGACCGTCTTTCTTTTCCACATTCATTGCTGTGAAGATTGCTTGAGCATCTTCCTCGCCAGATGCTAGGACAATATACTTACCACCTTTGGTGAATTTACTTTGCCCAAATAGCTCACAATCACTCTTGACCATACCAATCGGGTAAAATGGCGGCTTGTCTACCTTCTCCCCATTATTTTTTGCCTGCTTAACCCCATCGTCTCTGGTGTGCCAACCAACCAATTCACCGTCCTTTGTTGAAGGATAATAACGATGTGATACATTGCCATCTTCATCAAACCTAGTGCGTACATCATAGAATTCGGACACCACTGCCGGAATCCTACGTTCCTTCCATCCTCGAATTTCAAGATTTAAAATATCATCCACTTTACGCCGTACCTCCTGAGTCATAATAAAAGGTTTACCTGATGACTTTGTAGCAAAATCAACTAGGATCTCACCTTCCTCATCAATCACGCCTAAACTAACCAATTCTTTCATTCCGATGAAGCCACATTCGCTCCAACAATGACCATCAATCACCTTCTTGTCGTCAATCACTTTCTCATATAATGAAAGTGAATCACTTGAACCATGTTTCGGACAAGCTACATGTCCCAGTAGACTACCTTCAACCATCTCCCCCATACAATACCCTCCAAATCAATCTGGGGCCATCTCTGGCCCCTAAATCTTAGCCCAAATAATACTCAACCGGATCATTCAGCACAATCATACACGCCTTACCCTTCTTGTCCAACCACTTCCATGTAATACTATTCTCTTTCCCATTCCATTTAGGTGTACGATCCAAAGCCGCTGTCACATTATCCTCATAGAATTTGTCGAATTGTTCTTTGCTGACACGTTTCATGCACCATCCTCAACCAGCTCCAATTCCTCTGTCTCATAATACCAACCAGATTGTAGGCAGTGACTCTCCCCATCAATATAAGTGATGTAATCTTCATGTCCAATCTCATCCTCGCCACCACATGCGTTCGAGATGACACGAACATGATCACCTACCTTGAATTTATGCTTGTTGTTACAGGTACAACTCACACACCGATTGTTCAGACCAGACCCTAGCTGGTATTCGTGACCAGACGTATCCTCAGAACACTCTACAGAACCCTCTACATCAAACTCGTCACAACACTCTAGTTCAGCCTCAATAAACGCCTCAGCCTGTTCGTCTGCTTCTTTCTGCATACGTTCGTTACGGGCTTCCACCATCTTTTCAAGACGTTCTTCAATCTGTTCTGCATTGAGCCAGAAGTCCTTGCCATCTAGCACACGATCAATCTCATCATCGGTCAAAAAGTCTTGGTAAACATCCTTGTAGAAGAACTCAAGCCAGTCTCGGAAGTGGTCAGCCTGTGCAAAATTCTCACTCATTTTCCCGATGAAGCCACCTGATGCGGCATGTACCAACATCGTAGCATACGGACTCACACTGAATGAATGACACTTGAGAAAGATCATACTAGCCGCACTGTGAGCGCAACCACTGATGTGACCATGCACATATCCATCTGTACCAGTGATGGCTGAACAAAACTCTACGGCTGTATCTAGTGCTCCACCATTGTTGTTCAGAACAATGGTGACTGAATCATTCTCACCCAGATCCTCAATGATGTTTAGCTCGTGTGTGTAATTGACAGGGGTGTCTACATCATCGTTGAGACGAATCTTGTAGGAATTAACCTGCATTGATTGGTGCTGTACTCGATTGATTCCACCAGAAGCCAGCAGAATACCTTCCATTTCCATATTAGCCTTAGTCATACTCTTTCCTCCTACGTTGATTGAATTATTCACCAATATCACTAATCACAATATCACATCCCACCACCTTACCAGCCTTCTTGACCAGCTTCGGATGATAACTATACCGATAACTCTTGCCAATATCAACCTTATCCAGATCAATGTTATCCTTCTCTGTCTGATCCAGATCATTCCACCAATCAACCGCCTCGCACATGTCAACGAACAACTTAGCTGATTCTGGAGATGGGAACTTGACTGGCTTACTGTACTTGACAGACTCTTGGCTAATATAACCTTCTTCTACTGCTGTAATTTCGTATGACATATCAGTATTTCTCCTTCATAAATGAATGTTCGCCTATCATAGCAACAACATTCATTCGCTGCAACCATTTCGGCCTACGTTCCAACTTGCTTTCATTCACATACCACTTAGCCCCGTTGGTGTAATCAGCAATATACCCGTTCTGAACATCCAATGCAACCCTCACAGACCACCATAAAGCATCAGCATCTGGGACAGACATGTTGCTAAGATGTGTCTTCGGTTGACCATTGTTACGATAGCTGTATTGATACGGCTGAGACAGCACCTTGCAATACGTATCAGGGAAGCGAACACTCTCGACACGATTCTTAGCCACAAGAGCTACAGCATATTGTCCTGCCAGTGGTTCTCCTCTAGACTCGTGATAAACCATCTCAGCCAAGCACAACACCTCACCAAGAGGCTCTGTAGGACTGTGTGGATAGGATGATAGTGCCTGAGCTATCACTACAGATGCGATTGTGTTTGTTAGCATATTTGTGTCCTTTTAATTACGGTCGCATAATATATAGATGGATGTAATCCAGATTATCTGGACAAGAGTATAGCATCTAGATCATCTTCGTCAAAGTAATCATCGCACATTGCTGACACAGCCACTTTATCTCGCTCAATAAATTCAAGGGCCAGTTCACACGCTTGCAGATACCTGCGTGATTGTCTCTCCTCAATGTCTAGGAACCAAGAAACTTTGCTTGCAGTGATCTCGTCAAACTTACCTAACAGGTATACAAGTTTACGTAGTGACAAAGGCCTTTGCTCACCGTCCTTTCGATACCAATTCACACGACACACTCCAACAAGGATGTTCTCAACTCTTGGATCTAGACTAGATATAGACCTATTACCAAAGCTTACAAAATAATCACGGTATTTGTTTATGATCACTTTTGGCTTACGCCCTTTGCAAGACACCTTATCTACATTATCAGGATATTCTTCTCCAGAGAAACGCATCTTCAATTTAGTCTTTTCAGACATTGTGCTCATCTTACTCAACGGAAGAATCTCTTTAGACCAGCTCATTACACACTCTCCTCTCGTTTCAAGTTAGCCCACATTACATCATACACTCTGATTGATTGCAACATCCAATTCAGAATGTCTTGCTCATACACTGACAAAGATTTCTCTGTCAGACGGTAGTAGTGGATGGCAGCAGCACTAGCCTTGTCTAACATACCACCAGCATCTTGCCAAGCATCCATCTCAGCGTTAGCTGGAATCCCTCCTACCCAATGTTGTATTTTGTGTTGTTCCATCCCGTTCTCCTGTTCGATGTCTGACACAATGTAGCTGATCGCGATTGATGAGTCAATGGTTGTTAGTCACAATTGTGTTCAGCCACCCAGTCTAGATATCTAGTCCAAACATCTAGTCTAGATATCTTATCTAGATATATAGTATTTATAAGTATATTAATAATTAAATAATACTAGCTAATATATCTTGTTAAGAAGTCTAGTCTAGATATCTTATCTAGATGATCTAGTCTAGATATCTTGACCAGATCGCCTAAGCGAAGCGTACATCTTCTGTGATAGTGTTGTCAATACCCTTTTCAAAGATTCTTAACAAAATGTCTTGTTAAGATGTCGTAGCAAGCATCATATGTATATGTAAATACTTGTTATTACTAGTGATTCCTTGCTAGAGATGGTGTCATCCCTTGTGATCAGAGGTGTAGGCTTCGCCTGAATGTGATCAAAATGTCTTGACACAACACCCCAGACAAGACTAATCTAGTCAAAACATCCAAACAAGAGGGCTTAACCATGATCGTAAACGTAACAGAAACATTCCGTGTGAACATTGACAACTATGGCAATCACCAACCAGAGTTCTTCAAACCATCTAGGCTGATTGAGAAAGGCAAGAATGCTGGTGAGATGTCTGAACCAAAGTGGGTGAGTGCTGGTAAGTATTACCGCAATGTCGCTCAGGCAATCTGGTGGGGGATTGAGAACGAGTATATCCCTGATGAACATGAACAGATCGTTGACGGAAGTGTTAGTGTGAGATTCTACCTTGAGCGTCTTGAGGACAGAATTAATCAGCTACAGTCTCTGCTGAACACAACACAAGCGAAATAAGCCTCCAGAATACCCCTGAGGCTTACGAAAACAGGGGTAGAAGGCACGTTCTGGTATTATTTGAATGCGACTTCAGGGTAAATTTAATGAGGGACTGTATGAACCCAATTGAGCTGAACAAGATCAAGCCGCAAGTGATCGCTAACGAATGTTCTAAGCAACACATCATCAACGTGATGCAGATCCAGATTGACTTGCTGAAGATCGCCAAGGAGCTTTCTGAGCAAGTGGATTCGCTCAATGAGAAATCTGGTGAAATTGGTGCTGGAAAGTGTTTGACAATGAAATCTCTCGCATCTACACTACTCACATATCTTAAATGACTCGGAGGAAACAACATGTATACAATCAACTACAGCCTGATCAAAGACACTGGCGAAGAACTCTTGTACGAAGTGTTGGTGAATGTTAGTCGCTATGAGAACGTGAAAGGCAATCCTAGCACCTACGATAGCGATTGGGATTATCACGGCTACACTGACATTGATTGGGATATTGTTCGTACAACATGTACCAACGAAGATGACAACGAATGGATTGTTGATGACATTGATGCTGAGTTGACAGACGGAGAGATTGAAGAATTTAATGAATATGTGACTCAACATCTAATCGAGATACTTGTAGATGAGGAACGTGATTATGAATAAACCATCCCTACACCAAGACGCTCGCATCTACATCCCAAAAGAACGTCTAGACATGTTGACAGCATACGAGCAATACGTAACAATGAACACACATCTTGAACGGGGCATGTTCAAGAATCTAGCCAAGAAGATTAGGGGGAATAATCATGTGGGCTAAGACAACACTAGACAAATCCATGAAGCCGATTCTGGCTCCGGCTCGAAACAATCTGGCACGTAGCTTGCGCCAGTATCGTAAGCTATGTCAAAAGGGTGATCGGTATAGTTATGAAGGAGCTATCCAGTTTGGAATCTGTCTAGGTGAGCAGAGTCAAGTGATGATGGCTGAACGTCTTGCAAGGGATGTACGTCTTAAGACCATGTACGAGATGTATGAGGCGAAGGAAAAGGGTAAGTTTATGTGAGAAAGGATTGTCTAGCCAAGGATGGCTTACACAAGATAATCCTTTTAAGGGAAAAACAGAAAATTATAAAGGGGTTCCAACACCATGAGTGAAATTCTAAAAGCATACAAATTCAGGATCTACCCTGATCAAGAACAACAAACCAAACTTAATCAGACGTTTGGGTGCGTTCGTGTGCTTTGGAATCACCTAGTTGCCAATTTCAACGCTTATGGCACAGAAGAATACCAAGAGAAATACTCTGAAAAGGAGATAAAAGCTAATCCTGATCTGTTCTTTCTAAAAGACGTGTCTGCTGCTTCATTACAACAAAAACGAAGGGATTTCAACGAAACCAAGTCTCAATTCTTCAACCAAAAAAGAAAAGTGAAGCTCGGTAGAATGAAGTTCAAAAAGAAGTCCAACAAGCAATCTTACCGCCTTCCTAATCAAAAATTTAAACTGGATCGAGACAACTCTTTGATTCAGTTAGAGAAGATTGGCAAGGTGAAGGTTGTTTTAGACCGTAAAATTGAAGGAGATTTTAGATCAGTCACCGTCTCTAAAACACCTACTAACAAATACTATGTTTCAATTCTGGTCAAGACCAATGTTAGCCCACTACCCTCAACAGGAAATATGGTTGGTATTGATGTTGGCTTGAAAGATCTGTTTGTTTTATCAAACGGGCTTGTGGCTAACAACCCGCGCTGGTTTAGAAAGAACCAATCTAAACTAGCTAAGGCTCAAAAACACCTATCAAGGAAGAAGCGAGGCAGTTCTCGTTATGAGAAACAAAGACTTAAAGTAGCTAGAATCCATGAGAAGATAGCTAACCAACGCTCTTACTTCACCCACAACATGAGTAGTTCTCTTATTAAAAACTTTGATGTTATTGTGACAGAAGACTTGAACATCGCTGGATTGAAGAAAACCAATCTAGGAAAGTCTGTATCAGATGCTGGTTGGTCTGAGTTTATTAGACAACTTGAATACAAGTCAAGTTGGTATGGTAGAACATTTGTTAAGATTGATAGGTTCTATCCTAGTTCTCAAATTTGTTCTTCTTGTGGACATAAGGATGGGAAGAAATCTCTTGATATCAGAGAATGGACATGTTCTAACTGTGGAACCGCACATGATAGAGATTTGAATGCAGCCGACAACATCCTTGTTAAAGGCTATTCCGATTTAACAGGTCTTTCAATTAATGATTCATCGGCTGAGTTGGTCGATTACAAACGTGGAGAGGATATAAGTCTTTTTGATGATTCTCATCATTTAGCAGCCTCGTTGAAGCGTCTAGATAAATCTATAGATTTATCGTAACTATGCTGGATAAGTATGGACGAGACGTTCTGGATACGATTGTCTCAGTGGTGTGTTGGGACGGGAAGTGTTATGAGATTGTTGAAAAGAATTTGCTTGTAGGTGTTGCACAAGAGGAATGTGTGGGCTAGAATGTCTTTAACGAATCAAGCAACAGAGGACACATAGATGAACAAGTATGACCTAGCAAGCAAAGCAATCCGTATGTATAATTCATGCACTACATTCAAGCACATGCAGCATACAGACAAGTGGGTTGGGATGGCTGAACAAGACTGGGACATTGATATGAGTCTAGAAGTGAATCGTGCTAGACATGCTAAGATATATGAGCTGAAACGATCTCTGCCAGAAAGCCAAGTACGTTGGTGGAATCGCTTGGAACATCTTAAATTTCGTGCAGCAATGTTTTCTTAATCAGAGCAAAGTGGTGTACGAAATGGGTGCATTTGATTGTGAACTAGTAGCAATGGGTTACAGCTTCCCAAAATCCGAAACAAGGTACCAACCTTCAGCTCCAGAAGGATTCTATATTTCTTGGGATGGCTCCAACGGCGGAGCAACTGGTAAGTGGTTTGATACTAAGACTGATGCTAGAGCTGCTTACCGACAAAAGTTTGCAGAAGGTAAGCACCCTAGTGCATGGTTTGAAGCAGGCGACCTACCCAAACGGAAAGATTGTTGGTGTGACCGTTGTCAGTATTTAGCTAAAAGGAAAAACCAATGTCTTTAACGAATCAAACAACAGGAGAATCCAAATGAAACACATCACTAAACAAGAAGCTCTAACCAAAATCAACTCCAGCAACGGACGTGTCTTTGGTGTCGTATTCGAGAAGGCTGACGGAACAATGCGTAAGATGTCTGGACGTATTGATGTGACCAAACACCTCAAAGGAGGGGTGGCTACATACAAGGGCAAGGATGGATCTAAGCAGAATATCGGCCTGTATGAGATGGCTGGCAAGAAGAGTGGGTATAAGTGTTTTAGTCTGGATCGTCTGAAAGAGATTCATATTGATAATGAAGAATATGTGGTGGAGGGCTGAGGAATGAATACAATCAAGAAAGCTATACTTGCGAGCGCAATCGCTTTGTTCACACTATCTTCAACAGGGTGTGTTACAGTGAACAGGTATAAGCAATCAGGTGCAGCTAAGGCGTGTCGGACTCATGGGGGTACTGTCCAATACAATCTTGTTTCAACAACATGTGTGCTTCCTAGTGGAAGGTCTTTTACGACGTATTAATAGAGGGGTGGATCTCACAAAGCCAAGACACCATTTAAGGGAAAACTTTGACAGAATAAGACACAGGGTAGTTCTTCATTTGCGGACGTACCATTTTAGAGAAAAGTTCGACAAATAGGGGTGTGGTCAGAATTTAAGCCCGATTGGTTTAGGTTGAATTTGCTATAAGAGAACAGGTTGAGGGATAATATGAAAAATCACAAGTTATACACTTTTCAAAAAGATGTTAGGTTGGATTGGTCACAGAGGCATGGCTGTGAGGTAGAAGTGCTGGAATTTTGCAGGGATACTTTAGATGTTACAGTAAGAAACAAATTTGGCGTTGTTAGTGCAGTGCCATACGTACAATTCAAGGCTGGTGCGTTAAACACCGACACCTTAGAGCTGCTCGATGATTTTAAAAACAAATCAGGTGGATTCAAATTTGGTATAAAAGATGCCGAAATTGTAAGCAAGCTGGCTTATCGAAAATGGGGCAGAATTATTAATTCTTGCTATAACACTAACAATCTGTTAAAAGACCCTAGTTACTTAAATGTAACTGTTTCAGAAGAGTGGCGATATTTTAGCAATTTTCAAGACTGGTTTATTGAGAATTATAAAGAAGGAGCATGTATAGAAAAAGATCTGCTCAGTCCTTTAAATGATAAAAAGTATTCCTCAAAAACTTGTGTATTTGTCAGCAGAACTCTAAATGCCGAACTAAGTTTACACAGGAGAAGTTATAGGATAACTGGGTATCTAGGTGTGCAGCCTACGAAGAACGGAACCTTCTCGGTAAGGCTCAAAAATGCTGACGGTAAGAAGGCCACTGTAGGCACTTATGATGATATAGAAGTTGCACACAAGAGGTGGCAGTATGCAAAGGCAGATGTATTAGAGTGTAAATTAAAAAGGGGTGACTATGCCGAGTATGACAGAAATATCGTAGAGCAGATAATTACTAAACTTAGATACAATGCAGAGAATGATATTGTGAGTGAGAAATTAGCAACCTAAAAATTTGGAAGATCGGTTTCGGTTGAGGGAGCAAGGAGATGAAATGCTGAAATTCTCCGAGCTAAAATTTTTGGTAATATCGGTTTTGTTTCAGGAAAACCTGTTTTCATTTTCTGAGATTTTCCCGACCCCCTTTTTAGGTCATTTTTAACAAATCATTTAAAATCAATAACTTAGGCGTAACAGGGTAACAGGCACCTATGACTAGTGGCCTGCGGGCGCAGTGGTTACTAACGTTAGTGGTTACTAACCTCATAGGCCAGCAATGGCGCGGCTTCCAGCTTAACATGTCCGAAAAATACATGTTTGCGTAGAATCGCCAGCCTGTAATCATGTCTCAGAAATACATGTTTAACCCCCCACACTGTATAAATATACAGTCTCTAAATAACGCCCACGGTCGGCCCTCCTCCTCTGAGGTAGCAAAACTATCTGTTCACAATGTAAATATATCAGAGTATTACCAGACGTTGCAAGCGAGTATTTGAAATAAATTTATCCTAGTAAGCTGGTGATAATTTGTTGACTGTATTGTATTGTTCGTGCTATCCGCGTGCATACGCGTTAAACAAAAGGCGACTATAACAGGATGTTATATGTATATATTGATACGTAATAAGTGAATTTATCTAAAATTTTCTGTTTTTGTTGTTGACGCCATGCCGAATTGCTTTATACTTAGTTACATAAGGTTGGCGACCTGAACAGCTAAAGGCTACATTCATGCTTTGCGCGGCTATAGTTGAGCGCACTATGTCCCCTCATCGTTTAAGGGATCGAGCATAGAAACAAGAAGGCTTAAGCCTTAAAGTGTATTCCAGCGAGTATGCTTTAAAACTTAAACCAGAAAATGTAACAGGTGAAAACATGAATACTTCAATCGATCCACGTTTTAACATCCTACTGGAAAATGCTGAGTATAATTCATTCGCCATTGAAGTGGCTAGCGTTATAGATGAAATGCTTGAAAGCGAGGAAATTACAGCGGGTGAAAAAGGCCGTTGGTTTGGCCTTAAAAAATCAATGTTAGCTGTTATAGCAGATTCTGATTTTATTGATCCCGACTGGCTACAATCTGAGCTTGATTTTTGGGGCTTGAATTATTAAGCGTAGAATTATCCGGCTGTATTCCTTTCGAGTGCAGCCTAGTAATTCAATGCAACACAACACAAACGAAAGAGGCACCACAATGTATATAACAGTAACCGAAAGCATTTTCCGTGACCGTTTCCAATCAATCCGCCCGGATAATTTCAGCTATGAGGCGCTGGGCCTGTTATTTGACTATTTTGATGACATGGCTGATGACACTGATTTTGAATTGGACGTTATAGCTATTTGTCTCGACTACGAGGAATCAGACGCGGGCGACATACGCTCGAACTATGATCTGGATGAGGAGGATTATTCAGACTATGAAAGCGTAAAAGAGTGGCTAGAAGAACAGACTTTCGTAATTGGTGAAACTTCTAGCAGCTTTGTATTCCAATCGTTCTAACCAATAAACGCGCCTGCTATATGTGGGCGCAGTATTCCCTAAAGTGTAATAGGTGAAAAGCTATGCCATATAAAACTATTGGCAATGTAGAAATGGTCGGTTTTAAATATATCGGCATCTTAGAATTAGAAGAGCACGACACTTACTTTGAAGTGTATGCAAACGATGAATATGTAGTATTTGGTGGTGCCTGCAATGTTGGGTTTATTGAAAGTGGGCACTATAAGCGAGAAGAATATCAGACATTAGACGAAAGCCTTCAGGAATTACATGCCGATCTTGAAGTTTTATATCAGGACGGAAAACACTATACTTCCGATAACTTCGACTGCAACGACAGGGTTTAAGAATATGAAAACATACGTATGTATTCTCGAAAATATCAATGGCAAGTGGGTTGTGCCCTGTGGATCTGATTCCTATGTAGTCCTAGATGGACGTTTAAACGCCGACAATGCACTGAATCAAGCCATTGAGCATTTCACACGTGTAAAACCTTCAGCTAAGGCCGTTGCAGTGTATAAGGCCCAGTCACTAGGTCATAGTGGTCGCGTTGTAGCTACATGGCCTTATGGTTGTGAAAACATGTTCACAGCAGCAGTTAATCGAGGCGCTTATAAATGAAGCAGGCAAAAACAGAGCAAGGGTTTCGGGGCTATTGGACAACAACGTATCGTAAAAAAGTAGTAGCGCGGCATAACAGTTTGATCCTACTTGAACAGGAATTGAAGGCTCAAGGTTACACTGAACACAGGGTAAAATTCTATAAAGGAGGCGAACGTGTTTACTCAATTTAAAGCGGATTTTATCGGCGGGTTAATTTGGGCGATTATTATCGCTGTAGTGTTTCAGATTATTCTCATTAATGCTTAATCAATTTCAATAGGTAGAATTATGATTATTTCTCAGTCCGCAGAGTTTGACGTTATTTTGAAAGAGAATCTCGACTATAAAGGGGAAAAGGTGTTCACTGTTATTTATGGATTGCAGGTAGAACAATTCGAGGATCTACTAGTTGCTTTGGATGAATACACCTCCTGTATCAGTCATGCTGCAACTTGTGAAGGCTATTTTGGGGAGTAATGATTATGAAAGCGCAAATCACAAAAGAGACGTTCTCGGCACTAATCCGAAAAGATGCTGATTACAATTTCCGATTAGTGGAGACTGACATACAGTCATATGGTGCAAGGGAATACTATTACAGTGACAAATTAGATTGTAAAGTAATGTATTACACATGTTACGCGACAGGTATATCTGAAACATATATCATTGATTGCAATTATTAAGGCGGAATAACATCATGGCAAGGATCACCACTAAAGATGAGCGTAAGCAGCACAAGGCGCAACGTAAAGCCCGAAGGAATGCGCGTGGCAAGTTGTGGCAATAATGTATAACAGAGAATATTCTTATGCCGATATGGTCTAAACTGTATCGGCTTTTTTGTTTGTATTGTTCGCAAATTTCGTTATACCTAACTCATCGAATCAATTTATATTAGTAGGTGAATTATATGAACAACTCAACTCTCTTCACTAAAGCTCACGCGCTGACTAAAGCCACTATACAAGCTGGAGATTCCTACCATGCCGTTTTCGGCGCTTGTCTAAAGCATATTCTCGCGCGTACAAAGAAGGCTGAGAACATCTTGTCTGAGCTCACAGATAAGACCAGTCGAATTGATCGATTGGTGATAAAATTGAGTGCACGTATTGAACGGCATCGCGCTATGATGGTATCAGGTCGCAGCTCGATTTATGATACACTATATGATGTAGAAGGCATTAAACATGGCAAACTGTGGAAGTAATAAGCTGGCCCGGATTATCTTAACAGGTAGTCCGGGTTTTATTTTGTCTGAAATAATGTATTCAGGATACATCTTTATCAGTGTTTCATGTGGAACATTTGCCACCATTGGTGCCTGAATCAATCCTTGCCTGAATCAATCCTTGCCTGAATCAATCCTTGCCTGAATCAATCCTTGCCTGAATCAATCCTTGCCTGAATCAATCCTTGCCTGAATCAATCCTTGCCTGAATCA
>Ga0194136_1000252_pt1 | contig 29877 bp, 38 predicted proteins | sample TARM_MetaG_T3A_1_FD_134023 | JGI IMG/M metagenome (GOLD analysis project Ga0194136, IMG submission 134023) | Freshwater microbial communities from Pennsylvania, USA, analyzing microbe dynamics in response to fracking - TARM_MetaG_T3A_14 (version 2) | ecosystem: Environmental > Aquatic >...
ATGAATCGCTGCACGTAATAAAGCCGTTTCGCATACCGGATAGCTGGACCGTTGACCGGTCCCATGACTGGGGCGAGTCAAAGCCGTTCTCCAACCTGTGGTGGGCGCAAGCAGATGGCACCGTCGCCGAGCTGCCTGATGGCCGCCAGTTCTGCCCGCCGGCCGGCTCGCTGATCTTGATTGGTGAGTGGTACGGCTGCCCGCCGGATGAGCTGAACAAGGGCCTGAATATGTCGTCCACGAACGTCGCTAAAGGCGTGGCGTGGATAGACAAGCGGTTAGTGGGCGAAGACGTCGACGAACCGGAAGAGATTCAACTCGACGGGGTTACGCAGGGCCAGTTGCACATTATGCCTGGCATCTGCAGCGAGGTTATTCCTGGGCCGGCTGACGGCTCGATATTCAACACCGGGGATAACGAGTTATCGATCGCTCAGAAGATGGAGAGTCAAGGCGTTGAATGGCTTGCAGCCGACAAAAAGCCCGGTTCTCGCATCAATGGCGCGTCGATATTCGCTGACATGCTGGAAGCTGTAATCGAAGGTAAGAGGTTGGAAGCAGGCGTGCCTGAGAAGCCAGCCTTCTACGTTTTCGACTACTGCCGAGGCTGGATTAGCCGTATCCCTGTGCTTGTCCGCGACGATAAAAACCCTGACGACGTAGACACCCAGCAGGAAGATCATGACTGGGATGGCACACGTTACCGCGTACTGCACTCACCGAAAAAGGTTGGCGCAGTCTTCTTCTAAGGAGCTCATCAGTGAGTGAATTAAGCACCGGGGAACAATTCCTCGTTAATGCCCTTGCTGATGCTATCGGGCGCCAGCGCATGCTTTATGCAGGGCGTAATGGCAACGTCAAACGGACCAAGTTATGGGATGAGTTCGGTTACCCGGACACTCTGACGTTCGACAATTTCTATCGCCAGTATCGCCGCGGCTCAACCGGTTTTGCAGCTGTCCATAAGTTGCTGGATTCCTGCTGGATGGACAGGCCGACCATTATCGATGGTGACGAAGACAAGGAGTCGACCAAAACTACTCCCTGGGAAAAGTCAGTTACCAAGCTGATGAAAAAGCACTGGGCGAAAATTAAAGACGCCGATCGCCGCAATATGGTCGGGCGTTACTCAGCGCTCCTGATTCAGGTTAAGGATAGCCGTGACTGGAGCGAGCCTGTTGATGTGGAGCTGGTCCAAAAGCTTGGCAGTGCTGCGCTGGTTAAACTCATTCCGGCATGGGAGCAACAAGTTAAGCCGGGTAATCTTGATATTGATACTTGGTCAGAAACCTACGGGCAGCCGGTCAGCTATCAGTTCAATGAACAACCGATAGGCGACGAGGGCACGTATAGCAGCCCTCGTTCGGTTCAGGTGCATCCGGACCGCATCATTCTGCTCTGTGAAGGTTCCGAAGATGAAAATATCCTGTCGGGAATCCCTCTTCTTGAGGCCGGCTACAATGACCTCCTCGATATCGAGAAGACGAAAGGCGGCAGTGCTGAGGGGTTCCTGAAGAACGCCAGCCGCCAACTGGCTATGGAATTCGATGCTGCAACCCAGATTGATACGCTCATCAAGCAAGCCAAGGATGCTGGATATAACAGCCTTGGTGATGCGATGAATGACAAGGTAAATAAGCTTAACCGCGGTACGGATGCGGCAATAGCCATGCAGGCAGGGAAGGCGAGCGTTCTTTCTGTTGCGGCAGCTGATCCGACACCAACGTGGACGGTTTCTGCAAACTCATTCGCGTCGACGATTCAGTGCCCGTTTAACATCCTGTTTGGCAAGCAGACCGGCAACCTCGCTTCAGAGGAAGATAAAACGGCGTGGGCTAACCGTTGCAATGAGAGACGCTGGGGCTTTATGTCCGACGTCATCACGCGAGTGATAGAGCGATTTTGGACCATCGGCATTATCGACCCGCCGAAGTCTGGTGAGGTCACTCTGGCATGGTCCGACTTGCTGGCACCCAGTGAGAAAGAAAAACTCGCTAATATGGCGACGATGGCGGATGTGGCGCAGAAAACGCAGCAAGCCTACGGCACCCCGGCGGTTGATGAAAACGAGGTGAGGGCAGTTGGTGAGTTGGAGCCTCGCAAGGAGGTGACTCCGCCCAACCCAGATAACAAGGTGACAACCGATGATCCTCTTTCCGATGACTCAGGAGCAAAAGAGTAAAGTCGGCACACCGATAATCCCCCGCAGCAAAGTCGACCCCACGCAATCAGCAAAGCCCGTTAGCAAGATGTTTCAGGATATCGAAGGCAGATATCTGGATATCAAGCGCCGGCTGAAGGTACTGTTTGACCAGCGGTTAACTGGCCGGCAGAGGGAGGCTAACGGTGAGCGATCATGGCTGATGTGCAATAACGAAGGCGCTGAGCTGTCGCTCTACCAAGTTAACGCCGGCACCTACATTTACGACATGACGGCGGCGCAGTTGGCCGACCTTCTCCAGATTGTGCAAACGATTCTGGATGATGCTCTGCTCGATGGTGGCAGCCAGAACCTCTGGGCGCTGGATTATGTCTCCTCAGAGTATGAGAGAGGAACGCAGCGGGCCTTCACTAACCTGTCTGTACAGTCGACGGTCTACTCCAGCCAGACGTCGCTGCAGCAACTGCTGTCCAGCCCTGCATACCAGAACCAGATCGCCAGTGCTTACATCAGTACATACAGCGACTGGAAGGGGATAAGTGATGCTGTTCGCGCCGATCTCGCTAACGTTATTGCCGATGCCATAGGCCGCGGAATTAACCCCCGGGAAACAGCCAGCATTATCAGCAAGCGCCTTGATGTGTCGATGGGTAAAGCTAAGACCATCGCCCAGACCGAGCAGGTAGGCACGCTGCGGCAGGCACAATGGAACGAAACGGACTGGGCGGCTGATCGGCTTGGGCTGAATACCGGCCTTCTGTGGCTGTCGGCGCTAAAGCCTACGACGAGGGAGTGGCATCGGGCCAGGCACGGTAAAGTTTTTACGACGGAAGAAGTCAGGGACTTTTATGCAGAAAACGGTAACAGATATAACTGTTATTGTGCTCAGGTTCCGGCCCTAATTGATGATAACGGCAAGCTCTTTAACGAAGGGCTGTCAGATAAGCTCGCAGCCGAGCGCAAAGCGTGGAAGCCGGGAGAGTAAAGCGGTAAAATGGTCATGTCCGGCTAGGGTAGCTCCCGAAAACGCAGAACACAGACTGCGCGCCGGACACCATCATCTGTGAAGCCTACTGTGAGGTTTGAAATGAGCAATATCGATGAGCTGAAATTGCTTCAAAAGCAATCTTTGGCAGCCGCGAGACTCAGCGGAGAAAAACACTACCGTGGTTATGTTCCGTGTAAGCATGGGCATGTTTCTGACAGGCTGGTATCAACCCAGCAATGCTGCAAGTGCCTCGAATTAAGAAAGCGTGGCATGCGTAAAGCAGATGGGGTTCCCCAGTCGAAATCATCAAGAGTGAAGAAAAATACAGCCCTCAACCTGGGGAAAACACACTATTTCACAGGCGTGGCATGCAAGCGTGGCCACATCGCCACCCGACTTGTGTCGACGAGGCAATGTACTGAATGCCTATCCTTGCGGGATCGTAAAGATGCTCCGCAGATATTAAGTGAGGCGGCGAAAAACAGGCTGAACGCAGCCAGACGTAGTCGAGTTGGTCGGGCCAAGAGCAGGGCGTACTACGGCAATGTTTTAAAGCATGACCCTTGCTATAAGCTGCGCCGCAAGGCCTATGACGAAATCAATAATGCTCTCACCTGGAATAGCGGAAAGGTGAAAATGGCGATTGGCTACACCTCTGACGAACTGCGCGAGCGTATACAGTCTCAATTCCAGCCCGGAATGAAATGGAACAATAGGGGCGAATGGGAGATTGACCACCGTAAGCCCATATCAGCCTTTATCGCTGAAGGGGTGACCGATCTGATGGTCATTAATGCGCTGGATAATCTCCAGCCCCTCTGGAAAGAGGAAAATGCCATCAAGGGCAGCAAATACATACCAGCTTAATCAAACACAACAAGGTCGCTCAGGCGGCCTTTTTTATTGCCTGAAATCCACCAATGAGGACCCAGCATGAAACGCAACCGCGTTAACGTGCTGACCGTCGTCAACTCCGCTTCAAACATCACCACTGAAACCATCGACGGCAAGCCACATATCGTGGTTCGCGGCATCACGCCTGTCGTGGACGATATTGTGATGAACCGGAAGTTGTACCCGGCAGCAGAAATCGAAAAAGCCTACAACACGCTTGAGCGTAACCCGATGCCGCTGGGCCACCCGAAAGTGGATGGTAAGCATGTTTCGGCGCGCGATGTCCGGGCGGTGAATGAATATCACGTCGGCGCATGGCTGCAGAACGTCAGCCACAAAGACGGGAAGGTGACGGGCGACATGTACGTCAACCGCCAGTACGCCGAATCCAGCGATAAGGGCAAGCGCCTGGTTAACCGTCTGGATGAGATGGCAGCCGGTACCAACACCGACCCGATCCACATCTCCACGGGCCTGCTGTATTCAGGCATCGCGGCCAACGGCGAATCGAAGGGTAAGAAGTACAACGAAATTGTCACCAACATGGTTTTCGACCATACAGCCGTGCTGCTCGATGAACCCGGGGCCGGGACGCCAAGTGAAGGCGTTGGGATCTTCGTGAACTCCGAAGGCGAAGAGGTAGAGATTGAAGTTGCTCTGCTCTCTGATGCCGCCGACTGCACCCGCGAAGGGCTGCTGAACAAAACCCGATTCTTCTTCACCAACGCCTCGAATTTCTCTTTCGACGATATCCAGCGTGCCATTAGCGACAAACTTCACGAAGGCCGTGCTGATGATAAATGGCTCTGGCCCGAATCGGTATGGCCGGACAACTTCATCTACCGCGATGAAGCCAAGTATTTCAAACAGAAGTACCTCATCGATGACGACGGCAAAGCCGTGTTCGTCGGCGAACCTGTAGAAGTCGTGCGCAAACCCATTGAGTACGAGATTAAAACCAACGGAGAGAACGATCCGATGAAAGAACTGATTATCAATGCGCTGCAAGCCGCGGGTAAGCCGACTGAAGGCAAGTCCGATGCCGAACTGATGGACGCTTACAACCAGTTAGCGGCAGAGAAGGCGGCAGCCAAGAAAGAAGGTGATGACGAAATTGACCCCGCCACCGGAAAGCCTAAGAAAAAAGAACAGGCCAGCAACAGCGAAGAAGCGCCGGCATGGTTTAAGCCCTTTGCTGACGATCTCGCCGCGGTTAAGTCTGGCCTTACCGCCAACTCTGACAAAGAGAAGGGCGAAAAGCGCGCGGTCGTAAAAGCGAAATTCGGGCTGGACGACCTCGCGGTGAATGCGCTTGACGGCGCCGCCCTTGATGGCCTGTTTGCTCAGTGCCAGACCTCTACCGGCCTGAATGGTGCATTCCGTCCGGTCAACAACAACGATTCTTTCAGCGAAATGCCGGAGTAAAAAATGGCTAAAGACGGGAAACACGTAATTCACGCGGGCGGGATTTTCCCCAACCCGCAACTTAATCGTGAAGGTTCTGCGGCCGCAGCGTTTCTGCCGGGTACCGTTATCTTTTTCAGCGCAGCCAAGCCGACACCCTCTGTTGACGGCACTGAAGACGCGATTCTCTACGTCGCTAACTACGACTATCTGCGCTGCAAAACGGTTGACGATGCCTATGCGATCGGTGACTGGGTGGTAAACATCCAGCCAACGCCTGGCGTTTTCCTCAACGTTCGCGCTGCCGCTGGTACCTACACCAAGGGCCAGCCGGTTTCTGTGGCCAATGGCCAAATTAAAGCACTGGCAGAGGGTGAAACCATCTTTGCCTATGTCGAAGAAGACAAGTCCCTGACCGCCACAGCAGGCGATCTGGTTCGCGTCGTGTTCAAGTAAGGAGAGACTGAATGTTTGTATTTTCCACCCGACGCGCGACTGAGACGGGCAACCTCGAAGCGAACCAGGCGCAGTTCAATGAGCTGCAACTGGCGCGCAATATGAGTGCTCAGGCCGTTGCTGATTTCGTATCCCGCACCCGCTGGCGTGGTGATGCGGCAAACACTCCGGCGCTGGACGCGACGAACGCTGTCGACGATATCCGCCGCCTGTATCGCGCTTATGATCAGACTGTGCTGGCTGAATTCGAACCAACTACTGAATTCACTCTGCTTAACGACCTGATCCCGTTGTCCCGCTCTGTCCGTCTTGAAGAGTCCGTGTACGAGTATGCTCGCACCGGTGGCCGCGGCTGGGCGCATACCTCCATGTCCGGCCAGATTGGTGCGGCGCTTGATGCGCGCGCGTACACCTTCGACGGTACGATGGTTCCGATCCACGACTCTGGCTTCAAATTCCAGTGGCGTGACCCTATTTTCAACAAAGGCTCCGCTCTGGCTTCTCTGGCCGACGCTCAGCGCGGCTCTGTTGATGATGTTCGTCGTCAGTACGTGGATTACGTCTTCAATGGCTTCCGAGATTCCGCTGGCAACTATATCGCCTTTGATGGCAAGACCTGGAAGGGGGTGAAAGCCGATGAGCGGGTACAGATTGTCGATCTCAGCGCTTCCGGCCTAAATATCGACTTCACCAGCGCAAGCGCAACGGCGGAGCAAATCCGCAACGCGGCCATCGCACTACGTGGCGTGATGAAGCTTACCAACCTGCAGTATGCGCAGCAGACCTGGTATGTTTCCGGTCAGATCATCACCAACCTTGAACGCTACTTCAGCGATAACTACCAGTCCGACACCATTCTGCTGGAGCTGTTGAAGCTCTCCGGTATTGCTGCCATCAAAGAAGATGCGCAGCTGACCGGTAACCAGATCCTTATTGTCCCGCTTACTGCCGGCGTTATCGCTCCGATTGTAGGTCAGGCCGTTGGTACCGTTGCGGACCCACGCCAGTTCTACAACAGCGACTACGTCTGGCGCACCTGGGGTGCGATGGGCCTGATGGTTAAGACTGACATCAACAATCGCAAATCCGTTATCTACGCACACAGCTAAGGGGCATTTATGGCACTGGTAAAAGTGGTTCGAGACAACCTGCTTTCCGGTGCCAATCTCCAGAAGCTGGAGGTTGGCGCGCAGGTCTCGGTAAGCGGTGATGTCGCTAAACGTTGGGCGGCCGCCGGTCTGGTTGAAATCATTAGCGATGAAGATCAGGTGCTGGAAGTGGCTACGCCTGTTGATGATGCTGCAGAGCAGGCAGAGCAGGCAGAGCAGGCAGAGCAGCAGGAAGAATCTGCCAGCAAATCGAAGAAGGCAAAATAACCATGGCTGACCCAATCACGGCGGCAGACGTGCAGGCGTTCCTCGGTGAGTTGGGTTACGCCATTCCCGGCGCTCTGCTCGATCCGATTCTCTGCGTGGTGAACAAGATTATCCCGTGCCTCGATGGTGCGGGGTATGACGACTGCAGCGCAAAGCTCATCCTGATGTATGCCGCTGCACTCATGGCGACGTCATCCGGCGCCCGCCGCATCAAATCGCAGGGTGCTCCGTCCGGCGCTTCCCGCTCGTTTGAGTATGGCGACGACAGCATCACCTGGCTACGCGACTCCTTGTCCCGACTCGATACCAGCGGCTGCACCAGTGAACTCCCGATCAGCGCCGGCAACAGTGTGGGGCTGTTTATGGTGGTCGGGGGCTGTTAATGGCATGGGTTTCAGTTCAGCAACGACTGCCGCGGACGTTTACCCGGGTGTGGGTGATCACCGATACCGGTGAGCAAACGACGGCGTACGTGAAAAGCGACGGAGAGTGGTTCATCAACTGCGACCGCATACGCGCCACAGGCGCTGTTGTGCTGCGATGGAGGGATGACTGATGTCATCGGTAGCTAATTGGTCATACACCGCGACGGCGACAATCTGGCGGCGCATACGCGATGCCGACGGTAGTGATACCGACGGCGGAGGTCAGCCGTACGGATGGGAAGCGCCGATCGCCATTCTCTGCGACTACCAGGGTGGACTCTCTGCGAAAATCGGTGACCTTGGCCGGGAAATCGTGGTCAAAAACACGATATGGACCGAGTACGCAGCGGCGAGGGATGGGGATTCCATTCTTATTGGCGCATCAACCGCGCTGCAACCGCCGGACGAGGCCGACGAGATACGGCAGATCGTTCAATTCGCCGATACGTTCGAGCGACTGGCGGATGATTTCGCAATAATCACGGGAGTATAGGCATGGGCGCTAAAGTTCGCGGCATCCGCCAGGCCAAGGCCAATCTTGACCGCATCATTAAGGACGTGCATGGGCGCAAGGTTGTGCGCGCGTTGCAGTCGGCGATGCTTATCGGTAGCGCGCAGGCGGCGCTATATACCCCGATCGACACGTCCACTCTCATCAATAGCCAGTTCCGGGAAATCACTGCTAATGGTGTGCGGGTGACCGGGCGCGTAGGCTACACGGCTAACTATGCCGTATTCGTTCACGACCCTGAGGTGAAGCAGACCTTCAGGCGCACAACGGCGCAGAAAGAGTTCTTAACGAAGGGCTTCGAGGATACCCGCAACCAGATAGACGCCGCGGTTAAGAAGGAGCTCGCACTATGACTCCCCCGATGTACATGCGCCTGAAAGACCTGTTTATGGAAGAAGGGCTGACCGCGGGGTTTAAGGTGCAATGGCGGCAGTGGCGCGATACCGGGAAGGCAGCCGATCAGTTCATCGTGTTCCGGCCTTCCGGCGGAACTAATATCGAATACGACCGCGGCGGCGACTGGTATGTGATGGTCGATGTCGTCTCGTCGAAATCGAATCCTGATGCTGCTGATGCCGCGGTGAACGCTATCGTTGAATACGTCAGTGCTCAATCCGGTGCCGATGATTGCGTCGGCGCGCTGAGCCTTGTCGGCAACGTTCCGGCGCCAATAACCACCGAAGAGGGCCGGTTAGTTACCCGACTGCTCATCTCCTGCACATACGGCGAATAGTCGCCAGAATCACCCATCAGGCTGCCATCTGGCGGCCTTTTTTATTTGAGAGGCATACATGCAAGGCTGCGCTAATGATACCGGCAAGCTGATTGGGAAGGCGGCCGTGCTCCGCATGGCTATGGGCTGTGCGGATACGGTCCCTGCGCTTTCTGAATGGAAACGCCTGGGGGCGTTGACGACTAAGGGCTTCGACTACTCCATGAATACCGTCACCTCTGAGGCTGACGATACGAAAGGTCTGGTGGAGAACCTGGTTAACAACATGGACTTCACCATCTCTGGGGAAGGTGAGTTCCGCAAAAAGGATAAAACGACTGAAATCGGCGCCATCGCTATCTCGAAATATATTTTCGATGAAGTGCAGGCGGGCCGCCAGCCGACGATCTGGGTTCGCTTCGACTTTACTGGCGAAGACGCCGGCACCTACATCATGGGGTATTTCAACACCACTTCATGGTCTGGTGACTTCGGTACTTCCGACATCTCGACCTTCTCCGGTGAGTGGAAAGTTGCCGACGCGGATACCGTGGTATTTGAAGTTGCTCCGCCGGCGCTGGCGTTCACCACGAACCTGGCACCGACTAAATCCGTTGCTACCGGCTCCGCTCTTAACATGCCGGTGGTGGTTGAAGGCGGCACGTCTCCATACACCTACGTGTGGAAAAAAGACGGCTCCGTCGTCAGCGGGCAAACCACTGCAACGTTTAACAAAGCGAGCGCCGTGTCTGGAGACGCCGGGGTTTACACCTGTGAGGTCACCGACTCCTCAGCGACGCCAGTCAAAATTACCTCAGTGGCATGCACGGTCACGATCAGCTAACCACGTCGTGAATAGTACAAAGGGCGTTCTGCGCCCTTGATACTGTTTATGGAGCGACTATGACCCCCATTAAAGAATTAGGTGAGTGCCTTATCGGTACCGATGACCGGGAATTCTTTTTCCGACCGTCGTTTCGCAACATGGCGCGCATCGGCGAGCCAGAGGAAATCGTTCAGACGTTCTATGACCTGTGCAACGATGAGGCTACCCCACTAATACAGCGCGCGGCCGAGGCCTATATACGTGACGAATACAGCCGCCTTCCTGATTGTGTGCTGCGATATATCCAGAGCGGACTGCTGACCCGCAAAGCCATAATGGCAGCGCATACGGTGCTTACGGCATGCTGCGATGACGACATTGGCGCGCTGGTTGGTTGGATGAAGTCTGGGAAGACCCGTAAGCGTGGCTTTGTCTGGCGCCCGGGCAGCATGCCGCCGGAGAACATGGTCATCATCGCGCGAAACCTGATGATGCACGGCATCGTCGGCAAGGCGAAGGTGCGTAAGCTTCAGCGCTACGAAACGAACGAGACCACCTCGGAATTCCGCGCAACTGACTACATCATGGCGGCCCGCAACCATTTCGGCATAAGCCGGGATGAGGCCGAAAACCTGACGATGACGGAATTTGCAATACTTCTCAACGCCAAATACCCGAACCAGAAAGGCTTTACGCGCGAAGAGTACGACACGGTTATGGACGAAGACGATCGCCGGTGGCAGGCGATGATGGATAAAGAGCGAACCAGTAAAGACAGCTAAAGGACCTCGGATCAGGACTGTTATTTTTATAGATTGCTAGTCCAACTCTTTATGCACACTTCACGTATTTATGGTTAAAATAGTCGATTCTTAACCTGGCTTGAGGCATAGATGCTTACAATTGAAGAGATAGGCCAATCTGTCCGTAATAACATTCAACTCGTATTGGATAATTTCGGATTGCCTCTAGCTGTCGGTCCTATAAGTGATGAGGATTACAAAGTTCTCTCTGGCGGCTTTGGAGAGTTGGAATGGGACTACGTCCTTGCTACGCATGGAAACTCTCCCGAGCGTTATGAATTTTGTATCAAGTTGGTCAACCATGAGGTGATGGAAAGCGTTCCATCAGGGGCAGCTTTGTGTATCTTCGGGGTTGAAGAGCACACATTCAGCATCCATATGATTGAAAGCTTTGTAAGAGATGATGCAGAGCACCCACTTAAAGGTCGTATGGTTCTTATCACGTTAATGAGTGCATATTTGTTCTGTATGGCTGTAGAATGCCCAACCGTACGCATCATTGAACCTGTTCCAGAGCTGCTTGGTTTCTACGGAAGCTTTGGATTTAACATGTTATCATGCGGGTATATCATGGAAGCAGACCTTTCTGATATTGAAGATGTGTTCAACAAATTCGCACAATTAAGCTAGACGGGATCCCGTTACAGGTTGTACGATGTGTCACCCCTTACCTTTCAGGTAATGAGGGTTATCAATACAGACGGCAATCTGAAGTTGATAGTACTGATTGGTATACCCGATTGGTAATGAGTAGAGGCAACAACTACTCTTAATTTGAAAGTTAGAGACACACTACAAGTCTCCGAGGTACTTATGAAAGCTCAAAAAGCAACCAAGCCAGAAGTTAAATTCGACACTATGAAAGCATTCGCAGGAATGGGTGCTGCTGTTGAAGTGCTGATGAAGGCTGCGCCTAACGCGTTTACCCATGCAACCATCGTGGGTAAAGAACAGCAAGGTAAGCCGCGTCGCCGCAAGGCAGCATGATCCTAGCTGGTGCTTTTTGGAACCCGCCATTTGGCGGGTTTTTTGATTTCTGGTCCTTGCTCACTTCCCAATCAGCGCTGATAATCCTGCGGTAGTCACGGCTTGTACCACGGCTTTAATGGCTTCCGTCGACATTTCGCCGAGGGTTGATTTGGCCTTTTCCTTCTGCTCATCGTTCATGTTTGAAATTGCAATGAGGTCCTCCAGGACGACAACAGCATCACGATGAAACTTGATGGTCTGGACGTTCAAGATTGCAGAGAGGCCGCCATCTTGTTGAATGAAGTCAATACCCTTAGCAGTAATAATAATCGCTCCGGGGTTTATGCTATAGCCGTTAAGGTGATGCCGTAACCCGCTGTGAATCAGCTCGTGTTCTTCGAGGTAAAGCAGGTTTGCTACAAAGGTATCATCACTATCAAACATTGATTTCAACTCAACATATGCATTGTTTTGCAGATGGTTTGGGTAAGCATTAAACAGTATCTGGAGAAGCTCTTTTTGCTTTTCCCTTTCAAGTTTTATCATTTTCAATCCCGTAAGTTGTTTTTGCTCAGGAACAAGAAAAGTCTACTATAGCTTGAATTTTGCCATGGGAAATAGCGTTCCAATGACACTCTTTTGTCGTTCCCCCGCATCCCTGCTACGATTGCCGCATCATTTACTGATGGGGATAGGGATATGAAAAAGATTTTATTGGCAGCGGTTTTAGCCGCGTCGTCGTTTGTTATTGCTGGATGCGCACCAAAGCCACCTTCTCAAGTGGCAATATCAACTGCAAATTACGGCACCTTGCCGACTGATTATCAGCAGCAAATTAAAAATCACATGACATCCATTCTGAAAGACCCGGAGTCAGCCAGATATACGTTTGAGCCTCCATTCAAAGGTTATTCGCAAGATGGCTCCCTTTCTTCAACGGGTGGTGGTGTAACGTATGGTCAAGTCGTTGGTGTGCAGGTCAATGCCAAAAACAGTTATGGTGGTTACACAGGGAATCAGCTTTATGTGTTCATGTTCGCCAATGGCGTCATGTACGACTCTACGGCAAACTTTCAATATGGCCGTGTAAAGCGAGCACCTTAAAGATAAATAATAACAACCTCGCTCCGGCGGGGTTTTTTATTGCCCGGAGAAAGGTATGGCAGAGAACGCTGGCAGCATTTATTACGACATTGAGATGGATGTGCAAGGTCTGCTGACTTCGCAGCAGCGTGTAAATCAGCGCCTTGATCTGATGGAGCGTGGCTTTGATAAAACAACACGTTCTATTGATACTACAGAGCGATCGATGTCGAGTTTATCGCGCGTAGCTGTTGGACTTACTGCTGCTCTTTCCGTTCAGCAGGTGGCTGAATATGCTGATGCATGGGCGACAGTAAACAATAAACTCTCAAACTCAGTAAGGCCGACAGAACAATTAGCTGATGTAACTCAGCGTGTATTTGATGTTACTCAGGCAACCAGAAGCAGCCTTGATGCTACGGCAACACTTTACGCCAGACTGGAAAGAGGGACGCGGCAGTACAATACGTCGGCTGCAGATCTGGCCAAGCTCACGACAATCATTAACCAGGGGTTTGTTGTTTCCGGTGCCACAGCTCAGGAGGCTGAGAACGCAATCATTCAGCTATCCCAAGGCATTGCTTCTGGCGTTCTGAGGGGGGAGGAATTCAACTCAGTAGCCGAGCAAGGCAGCCGTCTCATGGTTGCACTGGCTGATTCTTTAGGTGTTGGAATCGGCGAACTGCGGGCGATGGCTGCGCAAGGGAAGTTGACCACCGACGTTGTGGTGAATGGGCTTCTTTCTCAGGGGACTGTAATCGGTGCTGAATTTGCCAACACAACTACGACTATCAGCCAGGCTCTTCAGGTTGCTGGCAACAACATCACTAAGTTTTTTGGTGAAAATTCTACGGTTAAAACAGGCGCGGCAATTTTCAGTGATGCAGTCGTCACCATCAGTGAAAATATTGGCGGACTGAGCGCGTTGCTGACTGGTGTCGCGGCTATTCTTGGGAGTCGGTATGTCGGCGCCTTAACTATGGCCACTGCGGCTAAAATCAAAGCAGCTGCCGCATCTCGCACGCTTTCAGCAGAAGAATCATTAGCGGCTCAGGCTGCCGCGAATAAAGCAGCGGCAGACCTCAGGGCTGCAGCGGTCGCAAAAGAACGGGCCTTGGATGAGATAAGGCTCGCAGAAATGATGCGGCTTACTGCTATCAGCGAAACCAACGCTGCGGCAGCTGAACAGCGCTTGTCCGTTGCAAGGGTTGCGGCTGCCGGTGCGGTTGATAATTATAATCGAGCACTGGCGGCAAACAGGGCTGCTCAAATTGCTCTCTCATCTGGTGCCAGCCTGGCTAGCAGGGCTCTCGGGTTAATTGGTGGGCCTGCCGGAGCGGCAATGCTTGCTGCTAGTGCAATCCTTTACTTTTCACAGCGCGCAAAAGAGGCCAGGAATGACGCTAATGTCCTTGCAGATAGCGTTAACGATCTGAGCTCAAAATTCCAGACGATGTCGCATACAGAGCTGGCGGCAACGATAGGAAAGCTAAGCCAAAGCCTGCCTGAATTAAGTGACGCGGTATCTGACGCACAAAAGGAATTCAATGACGCGACATCTGCTGTCCAGCGACAACAGAGAGAAATTGCAAACTGGGGTACGAATACAACGAGAGGGCGGCAGGCTGCCGAGGCACTTGGCGGCGCACAGGATAACCTAGCTATAGCCACCCTTGAGCTGGAGAAGGCCCAGAACAGGCTAAGCCAGACCCAAAACGCTATTAACATTGGTCGCGCTACGCTGAACGGAACGATGAAGCAAGGTATTGATTTGCTCCGCAGGGATGGACAGGAAGCGGGAATTGCTGCCGGCATGATGAGCAAGTTGGGAGATATGATTAATTTTGCTGCCAAGGCAAAAGACAAATTCAACTCCAGCAGCCTCATGGTTGAACGCCCGAAAGATGTTCAGGAGTATCTGGATAAGCTACAGGATCAGGTAACACTTCAGAGCGAACTTAATGACAGGAAGCGAGCGCAATTAAGGGCTGAGCAGGATATTAGGAAACTCGGTGGATCAGAGGCGGATGTTAACCTTGCTCGTGACAGGGCCGCCGCTGAATTTGATGCTCAACAGGCGCAGCAAAACAATAAAAAGGCCACCAAGGACGCAACCGCGGAGGCTAAGAAAGCTGAAACTCAAGAGCAACGGAACGTGAAAGTTCTTGAAGAATATAGCCAAAAAGCAAATTTATCGGCTGACTCAACAAGCGACCTTTCACGCGAGCAGGCGATTCTTGCAGCAAAGCAGAAGTTAACAAATGCCACGCCACAGCAGATTGCACAGGTTGAGCGTGATGCTGCGGCCGCTTGGGATAAAGTTGCTGCGCTTAAGGCGCAGAATGCAGTCCCAATCCTAAAAGAGAATGCTGATTACGCCGCTGAGAGAAAGGCGCTTGATAGTCTGAAAGACCAAAAAGATACCAATGGTCAGCTTATAATTTCTCAAGAGCAATATAATCAGGCTAGCGAGGAGTTAGAACAGAAGCACCAGGTCGCTTTAGCAAAAATACGTGCAGGGCAGGTGGTGACACCACAGCAACAGGCTCAAGGTGAGGTAGATCCGGTGCGACGCCTTGCCAACCAGCACGCTCAAGAATTAGCGCTCATCCAACAGTTTGAAACCCAAAAGGGCCAGATCACTGCTAATGGACTTGCATTGATGAATGCTGCTAATACTCAGTACGAGCAGCAGCGTATCGCGGCTCAGTGGGCGCTCTTCACTCAGCAAAGCATCGGTTATGAAGCTTTGGGCGCTGCGGTTGATGCGTTTGGTAGTCAAGCATCCAATGCGTTAACTGGAGTAATAACGGGCAGTATGTCAGCTAACGACGCACTCCGCTCAATCGGCAATACCATTCTGAACGACGTAATTGATACGTTCGTGCAAATGGGTATCCAACAAGCCAAATCCGCCATCATGGGTGCAACAGCTCAGAATGCGGCGATAGCTACCACGACCGCGGCGCAGGTAGGTGGCCTTGCCACTACCACTGCGGCGAGCACAGCCTCTGCCGGTACGACAATGGCCGCATGGCTTCCTGCTGCTCTGGTTGCATCTGTGGGCTCGTTTGGTGCAGCGGCTATCATCGGTGGTGCTGCGCTGGTTGGCGCGTTTGCTCTAACTAAAGCGCTGGGCCGTAAGAATGGTGGCCCTGTAACTGCGGGCAGTGTCTATCCGGTCGGTGAGGGGAACCTTCCTGAATTCATGCAGACCAGCAAAGGCCTGTTCATGATTCCAGGTGATAGCGGGAAGGTATTCAGTAACAAAGAGGTTACTGGTTCTCCGAGTATCAAAAAGGCATCGACCGGTAGTGAGTATCAAAGCCAAAAAAGCGATTCGGGTAATGTTTCTGGAATATCGAACTCAAACCAGGGGTTAAACGTGCAGGTGGTCATCAACAATCAGGTGTCGAACGCTAAGCCTCAATACATGGGGGCTAATCAGGTTGATGGTAACTATATAATTGAGTTTCTGGTTTCTGATGCAGAGCGTAACGGACCATATATCAGTACGCTACAATCGACGTTTGGAGTATCTCGCAGAGCAAATGGGGACTTTTGATGGATGAAATAAAGAGGTTTTCAGGGCCAGTAGACGGATACAGTATGGGTATTGATGTTGGTAAAACAACAATATTCCGATACAACAGGCTGGTAAAGTTTAGGCTTGAACTGACTAACGGCACGATCGTGGAAGGAATCATTCCGGCCAATTCGGAATTTAAGGTTACGCCTCAGGATGGGGATATCAAAAAATTCGATGTCATAATCGAAGATATTCCTAAGTCGCCACAAGTTGTCGAATAGAAACCAACCCGCTCCGGCGGGTTTTTTATTGGAGTAGACAAATGGAAGATAAAAAATTGCTGGCATCCATATCGGTCGACACCAGCGAGGCTCAATCGCAACTTGATAGCCTAATCTCCTTACTTGAGCTTAAATTTGGTTCCCTTCAACCTGTCTCTGAGCGTATCAACCAGGAACTCTTTGCTGTGGCGAAAGACATCGTTTTTGCTGATAGCCCTTCCGCAGGATGCACAGGACTCGACATTGTCTATGGTGTGCGGTTCGGCGCTAAATATGAATTGCTCACTGCCGCAATCAGGGCAGGAGAGTTTGACTCTGAATTTCTCTGACATATACCCCATCCTTTCTCTGTGTGAAAAACACACAGTAACAGTGGTACACATTTAGCAACATCCTGATATTCGATCAGTGCCGCAGCCGCGGCTTTTTTTATGCTCGGAGGAAACGTGGCAACAGTTTCATACCCGGATATGCTGCCGCTTCCTCAGCGCGCAGACCAGAACATGACGCAGGATACTGCGTGGCAGACAACGCAGCCGGCAATTGGGCCCGCTATCTTCACGCCGCTAACCACTGACCTGAAATCGACCTGGTCTCTGCAGTGGAAATTCACGCTGCAGCAGGCTGAACGGTTTAAATCGTGGCTCCGATCACCGACGTACTGCGACCGTGGACGTAACTGGTTCCAGATGCGCATTGACCTCGGCGATACGCAGGGCGTGCAGCTGCAGACCCTGCATTTCATCAGCATGCCGGTACAGACCAGTAAAAACGGCAATATCGTCATCTGGACCGCCAGCGTCATTTGCAACGGTATCGAGGACATCACCGAGGACTACGACGACTGGATCGTCGAGGCGCCAGAGAACTACGGCTACTGGCTGGATTATCTGGTCACTGCCGTTATGCCGAGGGCTGATTAATGCCGACTTTACGAGAGTGGAAAGAGCGCCGGCCGGCGAGCGATATCAAGCAGACCGTCGAGTTTTATCACCCGGCGTTCGGCTATTACCGAGTGGTCAATAAGCTGTTTCGTGAAGCGACGTTCGGCGGGAACGTTTACCAGCCTGCGGCCTTCGAAATTACAGAGCCCACACAAAACGGGTCGGCCATCATCACAATGGCTATCACCTTTCTGCAGGGCGCCGAGGACGTCAGGAACGCGCTGAAGAGCTGGACGGGTGCCGGGCGCATGACGCCCATTACCTGCAAATACCAGCAATGGAATGCGATCGGTGACGCTACGCCTATGAAGACGTGGTCGCTGTTTGTGAAAGACGTCGGCGCAGACGGCAGCAACGTCACGGTGAACTCTGGCAAGACCAACCCGCTGACGCTGGCCAACCCTATCATTTACACCACGAAAGACTACCCAGGGCTGATTACCGTATGACACAGAGCGAATTTATCGGGCTTGTTAATGGCAAGCCCTGGGCTAACCGCGCCTGCACCTTTGATGAGTTGGATTGTTGGGGACTCGTGGTGTTGTATTACCGGCATGTTCTGGGTCTGGAGCTCCACCACGTCGCCGGCTATGAATCTGGCTTAGATTTCATCACCTGCTACGAAGAGGAGTTCGACCATTGGCGCCGGGTTCCTGTGCCGGTTTCCGGCTGCCTTGCGGTGTTCTATTACGGCAATCAGCCGGCGCACGTCGGCGTGATGATTAATCCGGGGAAATGCCTGCACTCACGCGGCGAGTTCGGTTTTGTCCGCACGGACAGCGCAGTCATCCTTCAGAAAATTTATAACAAAGTGGAGTATCTGGTGCATGGTTCGATATGAGCTCCAGCGCCTGCCTGGCGCACCTAAGCAGCGCGGGACCACTGAAGCCGGTACGACTCTGATAACGCTTCTCGACTCGCTGAGGCTGCACAATGACGTCGTGGTTAAGCTCAACGGTCGCAAGCTGGCGGATGACTTCGATCTTGGCTATCGGCTGCGCGCTGGCGACGTCATTGCGATATTTGACCAGCCACAGGGCGGCGGCCTGATTAAGACGCTACTTAACCCTATTGAGCACCTGAATCCGATCCGGTTCACCAAGAAGGTGCTGGCGGGAATCACCGGGCAACAGACTGCATCATCACCCTCTATTTCAACTGGCGAGTCTCCGAACAACGACGCAACAGGGCAAACTAACCGGGCACGGCTCTACAAGGGGCGTCCGAATATTTACGGTCAGTGCCGCGTCTTTCCGGACCTGATTCAGCAGGCGCTGTTTGAGTTTATCGACAACAACAAATACATCACCGAATGGTTTGAGGTCGGGTATGGGAAATACACCATATCCTCTGTTCGCTACTCTGAATCGAACCTTGGCAGCCTGGCCGGCGCAAGTTATGAGACGTTCGACCCTGGCGTGACGATCGGGACTATCGATGTCGGGTATCAGTTTGATGATGTCGATAACGAAGAGGTGCCGGGCCTGAACGAGAGCGAGGACTTCCCGGCACAGACGGCGACGACTACAGCGCCGACGGCGCTGGTGATAGAGAGCAACCAGCTCAAGGCAACGGTGCTCTCTAACGATGACAACTTCACATACTTCGCTGCGCTGGCCGTTCCGCACCCGGTGACGTTCGTTATCAATGCCACCTGGAACGCCGGCGGCAGCCCGGTAACCCGTAACGTGACCGGCAGCGGGAATATCGTTTATTCGGAAAGCTTCATCGGTACGGACATTCTCTCCTATACGACGTTCTATCTCGGCGATATGACGGGGGAGATCACCACGCTGCCAGCTGACGCAACCATCAACCTGACGTTGTTCACTCTGAACGACCAGACGCCGCTGGTGATTGGTCCGTCGGTTTCACCATTGGTGTCTTCGCAGGTATGGGTGCACGTAATGGTGCAGCTCGGCGCAACGGCGGGGACGTCACGCTATCGGATACGGTTCTGGAAAGTTGACGACAGCAACAACCAGATACCGGGCACTTCCGAGCAGTACGATTATTTCTTCGATAACGATTTTCAGGTGACTACGCGGTATTTTCGTACCTCGCACAAATACACGCCGGCCGCCGGCGCGGGGCGTTACGCGGTGACGATTGAGCGCCTCGATAACAGCAATGACGGCAACGTCGTAACGCTAATGGCTATCCACGCGGTGAATGTGCGCGAAAACGTGGTTTACCCTGACGACACTATCGCCAAAGTCACCATTAAGGGGCCGAACAACAGCAACAGTAACCGCGAGCAGAAATACAACATGCTCGCTCAGCGTCACACTATCAGCTACGACCGCGTGACCGGCCTGATTGATTACACGCTGCGCCCAAGCCGCTCGTTTGCCGACGCCGCACTGCATGAATGGATAGTCATCGGCAGGCAGGACGCATCGAGCATCGATATCGCTACGCTGTACGCGATCGCCGATTCGATAACAGTCCCTGAGCTCTCGTACTTTGATTACACCTTCTCGGATGAAAAGTTGTCCCTCGGCGAGCGTATCAAAACCATCTGCAATGTGGCCCGCGTCGACGGGAACAACATCGGTGATGTGCTGACGTTCTGGCGCGATGAGAAAGTCGCGAATCCGGATGCAGTTTTCGCGCGCTCAAACATGTTCTGGGACGAGTATAAAGTTTCCTGGCAGATGTCACTGCCCGGCGGTTACGACGGCGTCACGGTAGATTATGTCGACCCGCTCACCAATAAGAAGGCCTATATCTACCTGCAGATTGACCAGAGCGGAATTGTCGAGGTTGGGGACGCAACCATCAACGCGCTCCAGATCAGCCTGGATGGCTCCCGCAATAAGGCGCAGGCGGAGGACAGGGCGTGGCTTGAGGCGCGCCGCATTATGCTCTCGCGCGTCGGTATGACAGTTAAAGTCCTGGACTCAACGCAGGTTATCCGCGGCGCTGTCGTGCAATGCCCGGACATGTACGACAACAAGCAGCAGAACGGATATATCACTGCCCGCAGCGGGGATATATTCAGCACCTCTGAGCGTATCGATTTCACTTTCGGCGATATGTGGGTTGTGATGACGGATAGCCTCGGGAATTACCGCGGCCGCTGGCGCGCATACCCCGTAACCGGCAAGCCTAAAGCATTTCAGGCTGCAGCTGACGCTTTCGACCTGAACATTTACGACAGAACGACGGTGCAGAACGCCAGTCGCTACTTCATCGCAACCAGCACAGAACTTAACTCCACTATCTGGCGGGTCGAAACAGCCAAACCCAATGGCGACGACACCCAGACATTAACCCTCTCTGAATATTCAGACTCGATTTATCCGTAACGCACAGCAGTAATAATTAACCTTCGCGCACACCATTAGATTAGTTTCTGAGGGTTTCGTGCGCCATATATAGGGCGACATGCACAATGGCAGAAGTTCCACTCCCAACCCCGACTAAGGTCCCGGTACCCAGCACCGATATTCGTAATGCTGTATTTGCCGGCGCAAAGCTGGACGAAGAGGTTACTGGTACTGGCGATTTCTATACTGATCGCCTTGGTGTAAAACGCCTGACGAACACTGGTAGAAATAATCAGTTCAATGCGGCGCAGCTGGATAGGTCTAATCGGTTTGAGCAATTCCTTCTGTCCTCCGGCTACGTTTTTCTAGGCGACTATGAGGACGGTCCATTCCTGTTCAGCGCACGCAATCAGTATATTCGTTATGACAATCAGTATTATCGCCTGAATGCTGCTACTGATGTCGGTTTTATCACTACCGGAACGACAGCGGCCAGCTTCGCAAACGACGTTACTCACTTTGCTCTGATGGATGGGGACACGCTTCGCCAAAACCTGGGTTCAGGCGACGGAATAAAATGGATTGGCGGGCTGGGGTATACAACCCCTGAAAAATACCTGGCCAGGGGGGATGGGGTAACAGACGACACGGCAGCATTGCAGCTTGCTATATTTGAAGCAAAGATGTCGGGGCGGGAAGTTCTTCTTAGCTCCACGTACCTCATCTCTGAAGGTTTTAAACTTGATTCGTCAGTCGCAATCAGAGGCACAGGGAAGAAGTCGGGATTTGTAACAAAAGACAGCATTACGTAACAGAGAATACTGTTTCACATTACGGCAGATAACGTGACGCTGGAGAACTTCTCTGTACTGACCTCTGCTGATGGATTTGGTGCTGTCGGTAGCGTTGGCTGCTATGTTATCCGTGTGGTAGATAACGTTGAGCGCACCAGAATATGCGGACTGAATATTGACGGCCGTCACTATGGCGCGATGGGGTTCTGCACAGGCATATCAATTTCCTGGTCGAACCATGGTTTTTATCAGAACAACAATATTCAGAATTGTTCTGTAGGTATTCATGGCGGCGGAAGTTTCAACGTCATTGATGGCAATATCTGTGATAACCATTTTGTCGACGACCCGGAAAACTTCACGAACGCATGGGACAGCACGAGTATGTACTGGGACGGCTTCATGTTCGAAGGTCTTAAGTACAGCGCTATCACCAATAATACCGCGACGAATAATGGGCAGTCCGGGATTTATTTTGGTGGTGGCGGGAGTTCAGTTTCCTGTTACAACATAATCTCCGGAAACATTGCAAACTGGAATTTTAACCACGGCATCGATAATGGTGTCAGTGGGACTCAGTCCGCTACAAATGACGTGTACGGGAACACCATAAACGGCAACATATGTAAAAACAACAGATATAATGGAATATGGCTCGGCACGGTGCATGATATTGTTGTCAATTCAAACATCGTTGTGATAGACGAAGAGCACAAAGCTAAGTTTAATTCAACTGGCGACAGTTCCGGGATTGGGCTCAGGCTGAACACAACAAAGAACTGCGTGGTTTCTGATAATGATGTTTTCGTTACCGCCAACGAGTTCAGCAGTATCTATTTCCGTGGTGTCGGTAACGTTCTTGGTGATAACAGAATCAGAGGCAAGGATATTATTGTCGAAAACCTGATAACGAATAACTCAGCCAAAGGGCTAACAGGCACATTCAAACCGACAATTGCGGTCGGCAGTGGTGTCACACTGGACAGCACCGCAACGCGAGGAACGTACATAATCAACAATAATAAGATTGTGTACGACCTGGACCTGAACATAACAACGGCATCCGCGACAGGGCCGCTGCAACTCTCGGGATTTCCGTTCCTGGGCTCGGGTACGATTTATCAATACCTCGGGCAATGTCAGTTTACCTCTGGTATGAAGACCGGGTTCTATCAGGGAAATATAGGCGTGAACGTTTACGCTAATAACAGTGTAGTGACAATCGCCGCGCTGGTCACGGGTGTATCGACTGATATTGGTACCTATTTAGGAAACACAGTCAGAATGCGTATCAAGCTGGAAATAATCATGAATGCCGCCGATTTCGAAGGCACATTTAACTAAGGAGTGAATATGTCTGAAGAAGTTAAATTAATGACCGATGAAGCATTGAAATCGCTCATTGAGTCTCGCGAATCAGAACCCGAACCACCGGAAAAGAACACAGTTTCAATTCCCCCTTCAGCTTTTAATGGTGAGTTTGTCCCTGACTGAAATATCCCGCCAGCAATGGCGGGCACCTTTAGTGTTAAGCCTCATCAACATCAGAATCAGCCAGCCCGAACCATTCACAGCCCGTCTGGTTAATCTCACCTCCGGAGATATCCCCCGTCATTTTGTAGTTAACGCCGTCTTCCTGTAGAACTGGCGCTTCAGTAACGGTAAACAGTGAGCCATCAGGCATCTGCAATACATCGTCAATGCTGATTTCGGTAAATTTCATAACTCCCCCTTACATGAGTGCGCTGACGCCGGTGGCGTAAACCGTAATAGCTACGGCGGTATAGTTGGTAATGGTCAGGACGCCAGCATTCTGTGAAAGATGAATGAGACCATCGCCTGAGGTTCCGGCAGTGACTGAGAATGTCCCGGTTGGGTCAGCCACCTTGGATATTGTTCCGGTTGAAGCGTCCACAAAGAGCAGCGCAGCGGCATAGCCTGAGCTGATAACTGCCCGAATCGCTATTATGTGCGCCCCGCGAGCCGTCATAGTGGAAGAGGCCCCGCTGGAGATGGTCGTTGCGCCTTTTGATGCCACACCGCCGATACCAAAACCTGATGTGTCTCGACTCGCAGGCGTATATGTCTGGTACCAGCCGTAAACCGGAGCACCGAAGGTACCACCGTGGACTATGCGGTTATCATAAACGAACGGGCGGCAGGCTTCATTTTCCAGACGAATGGCATAGTTACGGGCACCATACAATTTGTTGTGCTGTATGCTGGCGTCGATTGCCAGAGCGCTTACGCGGATAACAGATGCCGTGTCGTCCACTGAACCCATTGACTGGAGCGTGCAGTGCTCTACCGAGCAGTTAAGCCCGTTAACGTAAACGTGCGGGTCTGTGGTCAGGGCCGCTGTTCGCCGCGAAGTGACGCGGGTCATGGTGCAGTCCCCCTCCATTATGGCAAGAATTGTTCCACACTCATCCAGTGTGCCGCCATCCCAGTCCCAGTCAGAACCGGATATAATGCGAGACGCAAAACTGGCGTCAACATCCCTCAGCAGTAGAACGCCTTTTGAAGAGGCATACTGAAAATACCAGCCATGGCGAGAGGCATTTTCCGGACTGTAGATGCTGGGCCCAAGAAATTTAACACCTTTGTTCGCTGACTCAGGCCTGGCCGGGTCCTCAACCATATAAAACATAGGTATGTTTGATTTGGACCAAGTGAGTTCGGTGCCTGTAAAAGTTACGGCATTGGCACCTTCAATCGTGCAGGGTACGGTAGAAGTGATCCCCTCAATTTTTGTGCCGCTGCCAAAAAAGATATGGCGTGACGCATTTTTAATTGTCAGGTTTTTAGTGCAGTTCTCAATATGAAGACCTTCAATCTTCAGCGCATTCGAACCGTCATCACTTGTTGTCTCTCCGGGACCAATATAGAGGCCGCTGGACTCCCCGTCAGTGAGATAATCCGACGAGCACTCCATTATCCGGACATCCATAAAAACACCATCCCAGTTCTGATCCATTTTAATGCCATAGCCTGTGAGGCGATACATGGTGATGTCTTTGATAGTGGCGTAAGAGCAGTAGGACAGGTCAATGCCTGAACCACTAAAAGGTGAGTCAGCGGTTTGTTCCTGAAAGTCGCCAATAAACCCGCCACCTGAAATTGCCGGGGCAATTAGTCGCGCGCCGTTTACCCGGTTAACATAATAATCGCTGGTACCTTTAGAGTAGAATGCAAAAGTGCCAGGGTCAGGAATGATTCTCGTTGCTTTAGGGATGTGGTACTCAACGCCCGATATTAATGGCAATGAGCACTGATACACCCCATTACCAAACCAGATATCAAAGAATTTTGTTTCGCCATAATTATAAACAGAATTATCCCTGCCAAGAATTGACCTCAGCACAGATAAAATCGCCTCTGTTGACGACGTCTCCCCGGTATTATCGACACCCGGAATAGCATCAACATGCAGGTAGGAGATGTAGTTGTGTACTGAGCCCCCCTTTTTCATAAAAACCAGAGAGGCTCCAGGCAGTTCGCTTGAACCCAGGTTTACGCGAACAATCCCGGCAATTTACAATCAGCTATTTCAAAGGGTTGCATAATGCTGATTGGCTACGCGCGGGTGTCTACCGGCGATCAAAACCTCGATTTACAGAAAAACGCGCTGGTTCGCGCAGAATGTGAGCTAATTTTCGAAGACACCGCCAGCGGGGAAAATGCGAAGCGTCCCGGATTAAGGAAAGCTATTCGCCGTCTTCGACCTGGTGATTCGCTGGTGGTCTGGAAACTGGATCGCCTCGGTCGCAGCGTACGCGACCTCATTACGTTGGTATCTGAACTGCAGGAGCGGGGAATTCATTTTCGCAGCCTGACCGACAGCATTGATACAAGCACGCCAGCAGGCCGCTTCTTCTTCCATGTCATGAGTGCCCTGGCGGAAATGGAGAGGGAATTGATAGTGGAGCGCACCCGCGCCGGTTTAGCCGCTGCAAGGGAGCATGGGCGCATCGGTGGCCGCCGCCGGATAATGACCACCGAAGTTGTGGAACTCTGCCGGCGCATGCTGGAAAACGGAGCTACACGCCAGCAGGTGGCCGACGTGATCGGCGTAGGGGTTAAGACGGTTTACAAATATTTGCCAGTAACGGGATGAGCTTTAAGCCTAATGGCTATCAAAACTTTTCGTGATTATTCGATATGCCTTCCCACAGTTGTAAAAGCCCAAACATCATGAGTCCTGAGAAAGTAAAGAGCGTTGCGGCAACAAGTAAAGTAGTCATTTAAGAGCCTGTGTTTTTATTGATTACATATTAGACACCACGACATCTAAATAGTTGCTGAGCTTTACAAAACAATGAAGTATTGCTACCTGGCCTAAGGTGCCCCACCAGGTAGCCGTATGCAAGAGCTACCGGGCTGGGCTGGTGCTATTCGAGCAGAATAGACACCGTGGGTGATTGTACAGACCGGTCAGCATACAACCCAGCCATCTGCCGATTCCCGAGCGTCTTTCAGAGTGATCTATACAAATTCATCGGTGGATTCTTTTTCGTCAACGCGAAAGGATATGGGCTGGGACATCAATGGGGCATGGATGGGGCATAAAATGAGGGCGAACGAGGGCGAACTTAGTAACCATGTATCCATCAAGGCCATAACCTGTTGTTTATGAATGCGCTCTTGGGCGACCTTGGATGTTAATAGAAACTACGCTCTTATATTATCAATATGTAGCATGTTGATATGTAACGTAATGATATATCAATATATTATCCATTCAATGCAATGTCATGGGGCAGGGATGGGGCAAAATCAGCTAGTTTCTGGTTCAAAAGCGCCACCTGCTCCGTGTTTTTTTCCGCCATCCATTTTCCATAAACCTTGTAAACCATCTGCGCATCAGCGTGACCCATTTGCGTTGCGATAAAGTTTGGATTTGCGCCAGCTGACAATGACCAGCAGGCGTAAGTATGTCTCGTCTGATAAGCGTTACGGTGTCGAAGGCCGGCACGCTTAATGTGAGCATCCCAAATTTTCTTTATCGAACCGACCGCATAATGGTCTCCTGCAAGGTAGTTTCTCCCTGTTAGTCGTGGATCAAACACAAACGTGCATTCGTGTTTTTCTTTGCGTCCGTACTCCCGTAGGTTTACTTCTACTTCATGCTGTTTACCAAACCTTGTCATCTCTGCCTGGCTGCGGAGTGCTTCTATTGCTGGTTCAATCAGGAAAACAACCCGGTTCGTTCCAGCTTTAGTTTTTGGCATGGTAAATTCATTTGTGGGCGTAAAGTTCCTCCTGATCATCATCGTTCCCGCTTTCAGGTCGATATCCTCCCAGGCCAGTGAAACCAGCTCCCCATGACGAATTCCTGTGTATACTGCAAGGGCCCAGATGTTCCTGATCTGCGTATGCTTACAACTATCAAGCAGTCGAAGAAACTCATCACTCGAAAGAGGGTCGGGGTCTGGACGACTTCTTGTTAAAGCTGATATACCGTTAAACGGGTTTTCTGCTGTGTACCCACTCGCTACAGCAAAACTGAACATTCCTGAAATAGTGGTCATGTAGTTGTTAACAGTGGGTACCGTTCTTCCTTTTGATGGCTTATGTCCTTTTTTAGGCACCTTCCACCCGGTCAAAAGTTCCTTTCTTATAAGCAGCAAATCCTCTCTGTTAACTGAGGAAATGAACCTGTCCCCGCCGATCCGTGGCACCATGTTTTTTACAATGGACTCATAGCCAACAAACCCGTTGCTGCTCATCTCAATCCGCTTGAGCTCAAGCCATTTCTCAGCAATTTCCTTTACTGTTATTTCCTTTTTCTCAACTCCAAATTTTTTCAGGTTAAGAGATTCAGGAAACTGGCTGGCATAGTTGAAAGTACCCATTTTGATTGCGAAACATACTGAGCTTCTTAGCTCGCCAGCCGTCTTTCTGTTTTTTGGTGTATCAGGAACGCCAAGGTTTTCCCTGACCCTGACGCCCTGATAGATGAACCATATGCGAAGCGATCCGCCATGATTCTCAACGCCAGTTGGATATGACGATTTGGCCATTCTTCCTCCCCAGCGCCCAAGAGCATGTTAAGAATATCGCTTTCAGCATGAATGAGCACCTGGCTGTTTCGATAACTGGCGCTCTATCCACTGATTTATCGCTTCCAGGTTATACATGCATTGGCTGTTCGGGTTTGGATCACCATCAGGTGATACATGCATATATTCTCGGCCAACGAACCAGGAGTTCTTTCTGGCTCGTTCAATTGTTCCAGAACGAAGACCGGTAATTTCTGTGAGTTTCTTTTCTGTGACCCACTTGTTAGGCACCAGTTGAATTACGTCGCTCATATACTCTCCTGAATCAGGCCGCGCGCTGGGCGCGCAACTTCTTAATGTGCTCGCTCTGCTCCAGTTCGGCGCGTATCTGGTGCGCTTCTTCAAGGGTGAGCGGTTCGAAATCGTTATTAAATCGGTCGATGCTTGCCGTGTTGATCCGACCCTGGCGCCAGTAACGAACCGTCTTGTCATCACAGCTATGAATCAGCACCGGCCATCCGTGGCTGTCGGCGTAAACCTGTCCGCGCTGTATCAGTTTGAACATCACGGCCTCCGGTGCTTACCGCGTAATTCCTCTTCCTCCTGACAGTCAGCACAGCGCTGACATCCAGCCACCAGTTCCCGACGCCGTGCCGGTATAGGGTCCCCGCAATCCACACAGTGAGTGGCCGATACCGCGTTATGGTTGATGCGCATGTTCTGGATGGTTTGTTCAAGTCGACGTTCTGCCAGCTCGTTGGCCTGATCGATGATTTCTGCGCTCATGCTGCACCGCCTTCGCTTTTTTCCGCTTCAACCGCCATCTGCTCAAGCTTTCGTGAAAGCTCGGCAGACAGTGCCTGGAACTCTTCCTCTGTCGCTACCGGGATCGGCACAAAACGGATACCGATATGAGCGAGGCCATGTGCGGCCTCAAGGCATTTCCTTAAATCAACGGGAGAGGCTCTGTTCATACTGCACCGCCTTCAACGCGTTTGAACTCGATAACCCAAACCCAGGGGTTCGCCTGCCAATTTTCGGCGCCGTAGATGGATTCCCACAGGCTTCTGAATGAGGATCGATACAGTTCATTCATTTCGACGAAGTAGGGCATGTCCTCTGACCAAAACTGGAAAAACTCATCGCTGGCCGCGTAATTCCTTGCGACTACTGTCTGGTCCCACACCTCGGTATGAACTCCCTCGCGTTGTGCGTCCTCTTCGCTGATAGCGTTCAGCCGCTCAACCCGCACATCGGTGATTTCCAGCAGAATGCGGCTGGCCCAGCGCGGCATGTGCAGCGATGGCGTCCACTTCTCAGGCGTTGCCGGTTTATTGCAGACAGCTACGGGTACACGGTGGGTTTGCTCCGTCCACGAATTTCTCTCGCTGGCTTTGTATACCAGGGTGGCGACGTCGGTAGCCCGGCTATGGACACGAAATGTCTCGCGTACCCAAATTCGATCGCCTGGTTTACCAAATGCGCTGTTCAGATAGTTGCCTGCCGACAGCTCCCCGGCCAGTTCATTGCCAGCCAACTCGCACCCAAGGTTTTTATCGAATAACGGAAACTTTATCGGGCGCCGTGTCTGCGTCTTCCGGCCATCAAGCAGCGCACAGACCATCTTCGAGTTAAAAATCATTCCGCGCTCAATCATTCCAGGCCTCCAGTTCGTTATCGATCTCTTCGTCGATTTCTTCGGTGGTTGCTTCTTCGTTCAGAAAGTCACGAGCTTCTTTGATGTATTGCTCTCGGCGTTCGTGGTACCAGGCTGAGAATTCAGGACTCCAGCCATTTGGTGAGCCGTCATAGTCAACTTTGGCGTTACGTTCAGCCATGCTCTCAACCATGCTGTAAGCAGTAGTGAGCGCCGCTTCGCGGATATAACCGCGCAGGTCGCGCTTGCGCCAGACCATGCTAAATTTCGAGTCGCAGCGGCCTTTAAATTCAACTTCCCAACGGCGAATACAGCGTGCGTTTAGTGATTTGCTCATGATTCCACTCCATACCGCCCATTCATGCGGCCAATAACACTGACAAATTTCACCAGGCTGACACCCATCGGCCGGACCTTCTCGTAGTGCTTGCGAAGGATGGGGGGGCATACAGCGTTCCACTTCGGTTTAGGCTTTGCGCTCATCGCTTTGGTTAGCTCTTCTGCGCAGCGACGAGCCTGCGCGCGGAGGATGTTTTCCTGTTCTTCTGGCGTCATGCTGCCTCCCGCTTCTTATTGAGGTGGGGTGCATTCGAAAGGAAAACGGCCTTTGCAAATCCAAGAGGAGTTGCACTGCGAATGTTGGCGCGCTCGTCGCCGGGCGGACATTCGTGAATTCGGTTGTCCGGATACCAGTCAGTCACCAATCCGGCAAAGGACGTTCCGGATATGGCCTCGATCGCCTTTTTCTTCGGCACCATGCGGCCGCAGGCCATCTTCACGGCGTCGATAG
>Ga0194136_1000258_pt1 | contig 29553 bp, 29 predicted proteins | sample TARM_MetaG_T3A_1_FD_134023 | JGI IMG/M metagenome (GOLD analysis project Ga0194136, IMG submission 134023) | Freshwater microbial communities from Pennsylvania, USA, analyzing microbe dynamics in response to fracking - TARM_MetaG_T3A_14 (version 2) | ecosystem: Environmental > Aquatic >...
CTGTCACGGAAGGTCACCCGCTGCTCCAGGGCGGCGACTGTGCCGCCGGTCCTCGCGCTGCGCGCTTCGGGATCGGCGGTGCCGGGTCCTGGTTCTCTACCGGTGTTGGACCCGGCACTCTGCCGGTGTTGTTACTCGGTTGTGATTGATTCAGGCGGGGTGGGGGTGCCGGGTGGCCCGTGCCGGGTAGAGGCACCGGACCATGCCCACCGTGCTAGCCAGCAAGGCCGCCAGTGCCCATCCAAGGTGGGAGCCCACCCCGTCCCGGGAGATGAGGATCAGGCTGGCGCACAGGTAGCCGGCGCCTCCGGCCAGGAGAGGCAATCGGCGCCCTTGGCGCAGCCGCACCGCCACCGCTAGGGCCACCGTCGAGGCCACCAGTGCGTAGATCCCCACCCCGAAGGACACCAGGGCTCCGCCGCTGGCGGAGGGGGCACCGGCCACGATCACGGCCGTGGTGACGGCCACGAAGGTGGCGTAACCGAGGGTGCGCCGCCCCCGCCGCAGCGCCCGGACCGCCGCGGCGATCATCGCGGCTCCGCCACCATGTAGGCATCCTGCAGGTCCGCGCCACTGAGCAGGTCGGCCAGCATGCCCAGGCCGTACTCCCCGACCGCGTACGCGCACAGCAGGGTGCCGAGCGTGCGCCACCGACACGGCCCGTCACCGGGATCCTCGCCATGCAGGTGCTCAAGAACGATCGCGCGGCCCAGTGCCCGCGCACGCTCAGTCTCCCCGGCAGCCCGCAGAGCCACCGCTTCCATCAACGACGGCATCACCGCCCACGAGTCAGGCACGAGCTCGGCCACCTGCCGCCACACCAGCGACCAGCGCTGTCCATCCGTCACGGTCATCTGAACCAGGCCGTGGGCGCGGATCACGCTCGGGTACTGCCCCAGCAGCACCGACACCAGGACAGCATCGGCACCCAGCGGCGGCGAAATGGCCTCCAGGTTGCACAGCACGTCACGGGCCAGCGGCCCCGCCTGCGCGGGCTCCATCGCCAGCGCCAGGTCGTACATACGGACAAGAGCAGCCATACGCTCGGGCGACCACACAGCGGACATGATTCCCCTCCCAGGGATCGGGGGCGGGGTGGTTGGTCCCGCCCGAATGGACACCCAAAACCTAACCCGCATCTCGGACATCCCACGGCCGAAGAGCGAGGCGGTCACCAGCGCTTACGGTGCCGGGGCCGGGTGTGTGGGTGTGTGGGTGAGTGGGTGTGGGTGGGCGACCCCGGACGGCGACGGGGGCCGCGCCGTGCGGCGCGGCCCCCGTTGAGGTGGGTGGGTTACTCGAAGGTGGCGCGGACCTTGGAGCGCAGAGCGGGCCATACCTGCGCCGGGTTCATCACCGGCGAGGACCGAAGTTCGTCCACCATGTCCAGCAGCGTGGACCGCACTCCGATCTGTTGCGCAATCTCCACGACCACCCCGGCGAGCGCGCCCCGTCCGCTGATCCAGTACGCCAGCCCACACACGGCCAGCACGTGCACCGCGTCGGGGCCTGCGAGACGGACGGCCAGCCGCCGCAGCGCCTCCGCCATCGCATCGGCGTCCTCGCGGTCGATAGCCGCAATGAGAGCGTCCCGCCGTGCCGTAGTGAGGCACAGGGCGCCCAGCATGGCGGCATCGGCGTCGGTTACCGCTCCCGCTGCCTGTCCGATACGGGCCACGAGGTCGTCGGCCTGGCGCAGCAACTCGGCAGGCGAGTCGGCGGTGAGCATCGTCAGATCGGCGTCCACGATCGGGCCAGCCAGCGCCGACCGTGCCCCGCCGTCGAGCGGCTTATGACTGCGCATCATGTCCGCCCGCGTCCGTCGGGTCGCCTTGCCCGCCGACTCGTAAGCCTCGAACGCGTCGGACTCGTACAGCGGCACCCCACAGACCTCGGTGAAGTCGCCCCCTTCCTCAACAAACACCCCATCGTCGGTGCACGCGACGAGCATGTGCACACGCACCGCAACCAGCAGATCCACCGCCAGCGCGGCGGCACTGTCCCGCGCCTGATCCAGAGACCCGAACACGACCACGACCACAGCACCGGCATCGGGCATCTGAGAGACCATCGACCGCAGCGCCTCGGGGAACTCGGCCCCGAAGTCGTCGAGGTCGGCGCGAGCACCACAGTGCACACGGCCGGTATCCGGCTCGACAGCCATGATCACCGCCGCGTTGGTCGGATAGAACGACGACACCGCCGCGCTGGCAACAGCAACAGAGACCGCGTTGACGCGATCACGGAACGGCTTGAGCATTTCCCCTCCCAGGGAATCGGGGGCGGGGTGGTTGGTCCCGCCCGAATGGACACCCAAAACCTAACCCGCGACTCCGACAGATCGAGGCGATAAACCGGGGTGGTCACCGGCGCTTACGGTGCCGGGGCCGGGGTGGGCGGCCGCGGCACGCGGCAACACAAACGGGGCCGGCCGCAGCGCGGCCGGCCCCGTCAGGAGTAGAGCGGGCTAGGCGACCTCGTCGGCGGGGCGACGCTCCAACTCGGCCTTGCTCAGCACCCGCGTGATCTGGTGATAGCGCACCCGCGAAGTGGTCGTCCCGCTCGTGGCCGTGACTGTCTTTGCGTTCACCCGCACCACTCGAAATGCAGTCTGACCATGAACAACGATCGCTCCCCCGACCTCGACGTCGTCCGGGCCGAACTCCACGGCGGTACCGTCGCTCAGCTGCTGCGCGCGTACCTGACGCCAATACCCCAGATCATCGACCACCCGCTCGAGCATCTGCTCGATCCGAGCACGGTAGGCGTCGCTGCCGCCCGCCTCGAGCAGGCGCCGCAACTTGGCCTCCTCAGCCTCGAGCCGGTCAAGTCGATTACCTACCACCCTCGGATTGTGCCGGTGCCTCGTGGCGGCCTCCGCGACTGCGGCCCGCCTGTGAGCCTTGCTTGCCTCGCGCTCGGCCGCCACGGCAGAGCTGAGCGTGTCCTGCGCCCGCGTGATGGACCGACGGTGCCTGCTCTCACTGTGGTGGCCCACCTTGATTGGCTCCCCACCCGGAGGCACCGCCGCCGAAGCCCGCTCGGCGACCTCGCCCGCCCGCCGTGCCTGCTCGCTCCGCCGCTGGGCCTTCGCCGCCAGCGCCTCGGCCCGAGACTGCGCGCGCTGCGCCTGGTCCGCCTCGATCTCGGCACGACTACGCGCCGCGTTGTCGACCTCGACCTCGACCTCGAATCCGGCCCTCCGCAACCGCTCGACAGTCCTTGCGATCAGCGACATATCCGCGTCCTTGTCCCGCGACCGCTGCACGTACCACGACCCCAAGCCCCGCGACCAGCGCCACCCGCACGCTTTCAGCACCTCGCCGGAACCGTCCCCGCGGGACGTACCCACCAGCAACGTCCCCTCCTCGTGCGAATGCGAAACCTGCAGCATCGAAGCCTCCCAGAACTCGAGGGCGACACGGTCACAGTCGCCCGGATTGGACACCAGGAACGCTAGACCTAAAAGAGAAGAAGACGCAGGTAGAAAGAACGAAAAACGCTGACACTTACGGTGCCGGGGCCGCGGTGCGGGTACATTCGTCGTCGCACGAGATGCGGCTCGAGGCCGGACGAGACTGGAGGGCGCGTGCCGATACTGACCGAACCGTGGCGACGAGCCAAGGGGGCCGAGCTCGCCGAGCTGCCGCCGGTACCGACCACTGACTGGATCATGGCCCAGTCGCAGCGCGATCTCGCCCGCGTCCTCCGCGACAACCTCGTCTGCCGCGACGGCTACCCACCGAAGCAGTGGCGACGGTTCTGGGATCTGATCGGCCTGGACGAACACCTCACCGACTGCGCCACGGCCATCCTCACCGATTTCCAGCAGCTCGCCGACGCGGAGGATCCCGACAGTCTCGACGAGCTCCAGGCCCGCCGCCTGCGCAAGTTCCGGTTGCGGGTCGCCGACGGGTTGACTCGGCTGGCTCGCGCAGAAACCGCCCCGCTGTCATGGGCAGGCACACGCGCCGAGCGATTCAACGCCCCAGCCCGCCAGGTCATCGACGACCTTGTCACTGCGATCGATAACCACCGTGACGACCACGACGACGCTGCGCTCTACGCGGTACTCAAGCGCCTGGACCTTGATCCCCGGTGACCCTCCTACGCCGGCGGTAGACCTAGCAAATACTCCTTCGCAGGAGCCTGCGGCAGCCAGCACTGGGTACGCCCCCGCGGCACCTGCTCTGCTGCCGGAAATACCCGCCAGGACTCGAGCACCTCGAGCAGCTCCCCCGCGCGGGCCGTGGCCGCGAAGTAGTTCGGCTCGAGCCGCGCAGTCACGATCTGCCGACGCCGCACAAGGTCACCGTGCATGCGAGATCGCTCACGCACGACATGGCACTGGTGCACCCGTCCGCCGGCAACGACGCTGACTACCACCAGGTGTGGTTGCAGCCAGCCCCGCGAGCTCCACACCGCGGTGCCCGATCTGCCCTTCGACGCGACCAGACCCCGGGCTGCCTCTCGGGCGTAGTCGACTTGCTGCCGACGCCGCTGCTCAGTCCCGGAGTCGGGCAGCATCAGACGCCCGACAAGATCGGGCCGAAGGTGTGCCCGACGACGGGGAGCCTTTAACCAGCGCAGCACCGTCGCGGGCCTGACCTGGAGCCCTTCTGCGACAGCGTCCACGCGCAGAGCGCCCCGGTCATCTACCCCGAACGCTGCCTCGATCACGACCCGAAGATGCGCTGCAGTCCACCGCGGCCGCCGATCCCATCGCAACGCCAGCGACCCCCAGTGGCGATGCCACAGAGGGTCACCGGGATCCAGGCTCGACAGCGACGTCACAGCAACGGCAGCTAGGCAGCCTGGTGGACAGTCGCGGCCAGTGCGTCGATGCGACGGTCTGAAAAGCCCGTCCAGTGGTCGTGAATCGAGCCGCCCGACTCCACTACCACCACCGGGGCGCTGAGGTACCCCAGCGACATCACGTATTCACGGGCCTGATCGTCCACGCTGACATCGACCACTTCGTACTCGAGACCACACTTGTCCAGTCGCTTGCAGGTGGCGTTGCACTGGACGCAGGCCGGCTTGCTGTAGACCGTGATGGTGGGCATGGCACTCAACTCCTCGTACATGGTGGTCACTCGCCCGGCTTGAGCGAGTCAAACTGGAGACTGTCGATGGACTCGTACTCCCAGCCGGTCAGGTAGTCCTGCGACCGGTTGGTAAGCCACTGCGAGAACCCCTTGTCCCCGCCACGTTCGTAGGCCGCCCACATCGCATCAACCTGGTCCGGCGTGAGCTTGAGAGGCACAGACCGAAACCGCAGATAATGCTGGCCGCCATCGGCGAAGCCGCTCATCCCGCGAACCGTGAGCTTGAGACCCTTGGTCTGCCCCGCGGCGAATTTCCGAGATCGCCGCGCCTCGTCAATCATCCGCTTGCGCCCCTTGCGGGTCGTCGCCGCCTGACGGGACGCCTTGCGTAGCGCCGCCAGATGGTCAGCTCGAGGTGCCTTGATCCGCTGCTTGCCCTCGCCAGCGATCCAGCGCTGCACCGTCCGCTGCGACACCCCCAGACCGCTGGCTGCGGCCTTGGTGTCCACGGGCCGACCTCCACGTCCTTCACCGAAGGCGGTCCGCAGCATCGCCACGATGTTGTTGCCCTTGCCAGAGACGTCGAGCTCAACGTCGCGACGACCGAACAGTCCCTGGAACACGGACTGGCGCCGGCCCGGGTCAGAGGCGAGGGAGCGCTTCTTGATGTCCATCGGTCATCACTCCAGCGGCTCGGAGCGAAGTGCGCCCTTGCCGAGCCAGCGGCCGCTGCGCATCTCATCGAAGTCCGGATCCAGGTATGGCAGGTGCTCCTCCATCAACCCAGAGGCCTCCCACCGGAACTGGCCGAACCCGCGGCCGTAGCTCTTGTCCAGGCCTGGCCACGCCTTCACCGGATCCGGCTCGTCAGAGGCATACAGCAGCGTGTCCGCAGTAACTGCCAGCGGCCACACTCCCGCGTCACGACCGATCTGCATGAAACGCCGGGTCAGATTCGCCCTTGCCTTGGCGACAATCAGATGGCGACGCTCTGGCGCGTAACCTTTACGCCCCCGCCACAGAGTCTCGGAACCAAAGGATCCGATCAGTCGGGTGTAGACCGTCTTGAGCTGGTCCCGGGCTGCCTGTGCGTCCGGATCCTCGGTATCGAGGATGGTCCGGGCATCCCGAACCCGCTCGTACCACCCGTCGAGGACTCGAGCATGGCGCTTCCACACCCATGCCTGGTGGACGGTGGGGGTCAAGCCGAGCTCGGTGGCGATCTCCATCGTGGGAGTGGTCACCCACACCTGCCCGTCGTTGGCATCCGCCCGCATGTTGAGCGGGTGCGGCACCCGCCAGTCCTCCCACGTCTCACGATCGATGAGCCAGTAGCCAGGCAGCTTCTTGTCGAAGGCCACTGGGCCGTCGAAGTGCTCGGGATCGCCGATCCCCATCGACAAGCCGGCCACCGCACCGGCGTACGACCCGCCTCGGTCAAAGGCGTGCACATAGCGCTTCCGCGCCTCATCAGCGGTGGGCTTGCGTACCCAGTTGTGGTCCGACTCCAGGTTCGGAATCTCAGCCGGCGGGCAGGGGTTGGACGGAGCGAACGCCTCCTTGCGGTCCCGCACGCGACACGTTGAGGCCAGATCCAGCCCAGTTGTCTGAGCGGAGATCTTGAACGGGAACTGCATCGCATCGGCCAGCATCTGCATGCGGCGAGCAAACACCGCCGGCGCCGGATCGTCCGTCAGCGTGGGCCAGCTCACCGGGTCGGGCTGGATCAGCGACATCAGGACGATGAGCACGCCACGCTGCTCTCCCCTCCAGATGCGTGTCCATCGCGAAAGCTGGCGCTGATCCGTGCCGATCTGCCATCCCTCGGCCAGGGCTCCGTCGACCAAGGTCGTGCCGGAGGTCTGCGCGGACATCTCCGCCAGCCACTTCGTGGGATCCAGCTCATCGCTCTCGGGGTTGATACCGAACAACTCCCGCAAGGCATCAGGAGTGACCCACAGCTGGCCGGGCTCGTCCGACCGCGGCGAGGTCTGCGTGCCGAGCCCAAGCTCGTACACGAGCTCCGCCAGGTGACCGGCATGCTCGAGCGGCTCAGGCAGCGGACGGCAGGTCCCGTCGGGTAGCCACACGCCATCGGTATGCAGCACAGCCAGCGCCGCGGTGAACTGAGTCGGCTTTGCCTGCGCGTCACGTGAGCGCTTCCCCTTGGCAGCATTGGGCTTGGTCGCCGTCGTGGGGACCGCTTGCGGAGCGCCCGCGTCGGCGGGCATGTCGACGGCAACCTCGGTGGCTTCAACCGCGGGGGTGGTCGAGGCAGTAGGCACCGTCGACTCGACAAGCGTCTCGGCCGAAGGAGCAGGGTCCGGGACGTAGGCGTCGGGGTCGAGCTCCGTGTCGATTGCACGGATAGCCCACCGGCTCCGATCAAACGGCGAGCTCGTCTCGCAGCACTCCAGATGCAGGAAGACTCGCCGCCCGCCGTCGGAAGCTACGGGACCGTCGTGGCCGCAGACGATGCACGGTCCGGTCCTGGTGTCCGACTCGATCAGATGGGTCACGACCTGCTCATCCTTTTCCTGCGTTGTTTCTTCGTCGTGCCGAGACGATAGATCCGAGCTAGGACATGGCCCGGCTAACAGGTCAGACATCAGAGGCCACTGTGAGGCCGCCCCTCCGTCCGGGCCCCCGTCATCAGGTCCGGGCCCGCCGCTTTCTCCGGAGGCATCGTCGTCGGGTCCTCCGATGACGCGCCACAGCCTGAGGGCGACGACTCGCTGCCGCCGCTGCTCGGCGTGAATCGTGCGCTGGACGGTGTACCGCGGTGTTCTCCCGGACCGCAGCTCTGGAATGAGCGTGCCTTCTTCGCACAGGGCCTTCAGGGCCGAGGGCCGGTCGACATTCAGTCCGCTGGTCATCGAGGAGGCAGCCGCTTTCAGCACGGCCTCAAATGCGGCTGGATCCAGCAGCAGCTGAGCTTCCCCGTCGTGCAGGCCCGGGTTGGCCAGGACGTATCCCAAACGGTTGCGGCCCCGATCGGTGCGGTGCGTTGGATCGCCCATACTGCTGGGGATCTCGGTCCTGGTCCAACCAAGACGAGCAGCCAGCGGCCAATCTGGAGCTCCACCCTTACGTACGTCCTCGACGTAGGCTAGCCCGCTGGACAGTGCGTATCGCAGCAGATCCCGGGTCTGGGCGCCCAAGCTGGTGGGCTGATCAGGATCTCGTGCGGCCTCCCATGCCTCGGTCAGCGCGACCATGACGCGCGACAGGACCTGGTTGGCCTCATCGTCAGACAGCGCCCCGACGCCGCGAAGCCATTCACACCACAGGAACCATCCGGACCAGACATTGGACAGCGCCTCGGCCGGGCGGTTCGCCACCCCTTCGCTGCGCAGCAGCTCGGCATACGAGGCCGCCTGCTGTTTGCACTGAGCACGCAGCTCAGGCAGCCGCCCAGCGGCCCACTGCAGGAAGGAGGCCATGAGCATGGCCCGAGCCCGGTGTCCCTGGGCGTCGTCCATCCGGATCAGATCGTCTAGAGAAACCTCATCGCGAAACAGCGGGATGATGAGCATTCGCTCGCCACCAGACGACCCAGCCTGGGGGGTGACCTCGCTGGTGACGATCGCTGAACTGCGAGGCGGAGTCCCATCCAGCAGTGCCTGACCGTCGCGAGTCGCTCGTGAGCGAGCCTCGCCGTTATAGACCATCCGCGCGAACTCCTGCAGACGCTCCTGGGCCGCCGACCAGTCATTGTTCTTGCCCGGGGCGACGTCATCGGCCCACAGCAGACAGTCCTTCGTGGCGTTGAGCTTGAGACGCAACGCGTTGGAGGTATCTCCGTTGCCCGACATCGACGCGCCGGTACGGGCGCGATCCCATCCCAATCCCCAGTGATGCATCACGAGGCTGGCGATCGAGGTCTTGTACGAACCCGGTAGGCCAGCCATGGTTACCACGGTGGGAGTGGGGCCCATCGCGGCTCGAAAGGCCTGACCAAGCATCGGCACCGCGACCCGATCCGGAAGCACATCGAGCATGCCGGCGCACCAATCCCGGAACGCAGCCCGAATGAGGCCGGCATCAGTCGAAGGCCGAGGCAGAGCGTAATTGCGCAACGACCCGGTGAACGACACCGGCGCCGGACGGTAGCCGTGGGCGTCGATTCCCCCGGCGGCGTGCACGTAGTACCAGGACCCGTCCTCGTCCCTACGCCACCCGGTAGCCCGGTGCCGAACGATCTGCGGGACCCCCCCTGCAGCGGCCTGGCCCGCAGCCTTGAGCGCATCGATAACTTTCGATCGCCCGGCGGGGCGAGAATCGAATGAGGGTGGACCGGGCAGCGATTCCAACCAGCGGCAGTCCCAGTAGTCACGAGCCGCGATCGGGATCTCCAAGAACTCGCCAGAAGCCGGATCGGTGTACCCCACGGTGTAGGACAGCACCTGCGGCAACGGCGTCGGGGACAGCTGCCGCTGCGTATCCCGCGTCTCATCATCGAGTAGGTCCAGCAACGCGGTATCAACCGCGTCGTCCAAGGGTTCCTCGATCTCGATCGACACAAGCCTCGCGTCGATCGACAGAACCTCCTTGATCGTTGGCGGCTTGTCGTCCCGGTAGACGACCTCAACTAGTCGCCCTTCGTGCAGCTGGTAGGTCGGACGCTGCACCCGAGCACCCTCGAATTGAGCCACCTCGGCCGCGTTCGCACCTCCGGTGGCCAGGGCAGACACCGACCCGGTCGTGTTCTCGATCTCAGGCTTAGGATCCGGAGCAACCTCTGCCTCCGAACCTGGAGCCGACATCAGTGCGGGTCGTTGAGTTGGTTCCGCCGCGTCCTTGCGAGGCTGCAGCACAGGCGGAATCGCCATCCCGGCGAGCTCGTGCACCTCGGCCGCGGCACGCATCGCCATGCCGACGATGTCCTCGACCTCCTCGAGTCGGGCGTGCGCTGCCTCTCCCCCATCCGCGACGACCCGCCTGCGCAGCTCGTCGGCCAAATCCCGGGCCTTTTCAAACCGGATTTCTGTCTCAGTGGCCCACCGGCGCACCTTGGGCTGCTCGGTGTGGGTGTTCTTGACGTCGACACGTTCGTGCCGACCCTCCGCCTCGCGGCAGGCCTCCATGACCGTCTCAGCTGCGGCCAGTGCCTTGTAGCGCAGCTCCTCGAGCTCGGCCACCTGCACTGAAATGGGGATCAGCCCCAAGGTCTCTGACGATCGATCCAGCAGCCCGGCGTCCACATGGTCGGTGAAATCGGACTTGGGCGTCGTGGTGGAGGGCAGCAGCAGCTGCACCCGCTTGGCGCCGGCCTCGGTCAGCAGAGAGAACAGCTCGACCCCGCGGGCAGCCCCGCCCTGGTCCCGGTCCAACACGACCCGGACGTCGGCCCCTGCGAAAATCGTTGCCAAGTCGGCCGGGAACGTCCCGGCCCCCTGAGCATTGGTCGTGGCCACCAGGCCCGCTGCCTCGGCGGTCTGGACGTCCTTTTCTCCCTCCATGACCCAGACAGGCACGCCCTCGGCGACAGCACGGCGAACTTCCCGCTGGCGGAACAACACCGGTGTGAACCCGCCCGGCTTCTGCGAGCGCCACACCCCGCGCTCGTCCTTGAAACGCTGCGTGAACTTCTTGTACCGCCGTCCCGCCTCGTCGACGACCTCCTTGCGGATGACCTCCTGGACCGATCGGCCCTCATCGTCGACGTAGTCGTAGCGGCAGACTTCAGCCCACCCCTCCGACGGAGCCTTGGGCTTCGGAAACAGCAGACTCGGCAGACGGCCCTGCTTGGACCGCCGCTGACCGGCCCGACGAGCTTGGGCAGAGCGACCCACCCGCTCACTCGGGTCCTGGCCCTGACGCTTCGGCGGTGGATCGTCGAAGAGATCGGCGGCTTTAAGAGCAACAGCCTCCGCAATCTCCACCGCCGATGCCCCGCATCCGTGGCAGTTCATCAGGACAAGTCCGCCCCGTGCGGCATCGCCGGCCCGCCACGTCACCGACAGTGAAGCCGTGGAGTCGTCATGGCACGGGCAATGCGCCGTGAACGAGTCACCGCGGTCATTGTCGATGAGATCGGAAAGTGCGTTGCGGATGCGCTCCAGCGAGCTACGGGGACCCCATTGGGCTTCGGAAGCGGTCACGACAATCCGCCGTTCCCACAAAGGAACGGCGAGCGTGTCTGGTCGAGGTCCGTCGACGAACGGGCTATCCTGGGCACCAGGTCGCCTCCTTCCTTACGAATCGGGATGGGTGTGGCTACTTGTGATCGAAAACCCCCCATTTGCTTGCCGGCGGCGGGGGGTTTTCGGCATTTACGACATGCTGGTCACGCCCCGAGCGGCAGCGCCCGTTGCGCCGGATTGCTCTCGCGGGTGATGTAGTCCGGCTCGTCTGCGTTGAGCGCTCGAGCGAGCAGAACGACGATTGCGTCGCCCATAGCGATGCCCCGCTCTGCGGCGAGAGCGTGCACCTGGTCGTCGAGGTGGACGGGGATACGGGTCGTGCGCTGGCGCCGGTCCGCTTTCGGTCGGCGTCCGGGCTTACGAGATGTCGCGGCCATGCCGACACCGTAGGGCGAATCGGAGTCGGAATCGGAAATGTCGGTCGGCGTGGCGCGCCGTTTTCCTCAACCCAGAGCACTGGCTCTCACCTCTCCTCGGCAGATTTATCCCTCTGCGGACTAACAGGTGCTTCGCGATCACCGGTTGTGACACGCGATCCCAGAAAAGGTCACTGCCGGGCTCTGAGCTCCTTCCAACACGTACTTGCGCCGTCATGAGTGGGGAGCGTGGGGATCTGAAAGAAACCGCAGGTCACAAACCTGGCGTGCTCCCCACACCCGTGGGGAGCACGTGGGGAACTCGAGTGGGGAGCGGGTCCAATCAGGCGAGGAAGACGCGTCAGGGGCTGACATTTGCCCGCACTCGCCTCCCCACGGCCCGCGCCGTCACAGGGCTGGTCGACGGCCTTCAAGAACACTGAAAATAGACATCTGCCCGCCACGAGTGGGGAGCGTGGGGAGCGTCAATAAACACGCTGGTCAAAGCAAAAAAAGTGCTCCCCACACCCGCGAAAAGCGGGGTGGGGAGCACTGTGGGGAGCGAAGTGGAAGACGCTCTAGGAGTGGCTCCCCTGTTCGTTCGCACTGTCACCGCAGAGGAACACGGTCAGAACGGTGGCGACGAACATCGACCGCGATGACGCGCCCTTGGCGACCCACTGTCTGTCGAGCCAGGATCGCTGCTCGTCGGTAAAGCGGATATTGACAAGGTTGGTCCCGGTAGGAAAGCGGTCTGCCGCCGATACGGGAGCAGCGGGGATCTCATCCTCTCCAGCGGTATCCACGCTCACCGGAAGGAACAACTTGTCGATCTGCTGCACACTGCGGAACGCCTCGACAGCAAGCTCCGCGTAAGACAGTCCTGTCTCCTGAGCCTTGCTGCGCAGTGCGTCCTGGACAGCGTCCGTCAGATAGATCGGGGTGTTGCGCTTGCGCGCCCCGGACCGGGCCCGACCACCGGTCCGCCGCGGCGTCGCCGATGCTCGACCGCCGCCCGAGGGCCCGGGTTCGGACTTGGGTGAGGACTGAGTCCACTCTTCATCGGTGGCGGTCTTGGGGGTCGGTGCCGGACGTGTCGGGCTGAGGATGGCGTCGAGCCCCTCTCCCCTCGGAGATTCCGCAGCCGGAGCCGAGAAGGCGCTCCCGAGGCCGGCTCGCTTACCTCTTGCCCCCGCCATCACTTGCTCTCCTCATCAATTTCGGCCTGCCGACGAAGGATCTCGCGCGCGAGTTGCTCATAGTCCTCGGCCAAGCCGGTCGCGTTTCGGGTGTGCATGCCCGGATCGAGCTGGGCAACACCGCTTTGTCCTTTGGCCTGGTCGCGCAAGAAATTCAATCGCGCTGCCTTGGCCTGCTCGGCGCCGGCCTCGAGTTCATGGATCATCCTTCCGGCTGCCCGCTGGTCATAGGCTGCGGACTCGAGATAGCGGATCCTTGACTCGAACACCGGCGCCGAACCCTCCAGCACCTCCTCGACAGCGGCGCGGACCTCCGACGTCACGCGGGTGGAGCGGGACCCGATGGCGAACAGTGCGACGCCGAGCAGTCGAAGTGCGGGATTGGTCTGACGAGCGCGGACAAACCGAGAGGCCAGGATTTCCAGGCCGTTGACCGACGCGTCGTCGGCCCGGGTGGGGATTACCACCGAGTGCGCGATCGACAACGCCGACTCGTTGATCGTGGCGTCGCCCGGCGGGGTGTCGATGAGGATGAGGTCGTAGTTGCCCGCTAGTGGTGCCAGGAGGTTCCACAGCATCGTGGCCAGGTCGTCTTCGCCGGTGCGACGCGTTCGGGTCAGCATGACGCCGATGACGTCGGCAAAGGTGGGCCCGCCTGGAATGCAGTCAAGGCCGGTCCTGCCTCCGACATCTTTGAGTACCGGCGCCGGGCCCCCGGTGATCAAGGCGTTGAACAGGGCTCGGCCGTCATCGACGGGGTAGCCGAGGTCGGTGGCGAGGTTGCCCTGAGGGTCCAGGTCGACGGTGAGGACCCGGAGACCACCTTGAGCAAAGAGTCCGGCGAGGTTGGACACGAGGGAGGTCTTGCCCACTCCCCCTTTGCCGTTGGCGAAGACGATGGTGCGGGGCAGATAGCTGATGGTGGGGCCGGCGGCCATGTGGGCTCCTTCAGTAGTTGAGTCCCCAAGGACTATCGCGCTACCCGGACAGCGCGATCACAACACTACGAAACTGCATCCCTACTAGCGGGAAGCCACGCGGGAAAGCAGGCAACAAGGGACGCAAGAGAACCTACTTGCATGCATGAGGCCACGCATCAATACACAACTGTCAGCACAAATGCTGGCGCGCGTACAAGCACGAAAACATGCAACAAACAGCGAAACAATGAAACAAATAAAGCATGCAACAACCAAAGATAGCGCATCAGAGAGCCGAGAAGATAGCGCACATGATAGCAAGAATGATAGCCAGGAAAGGTGGTCTGACCTGCAGTTACGCCTGTCTTACGCGAAGGGGGAGGCCGTTGGCGAACCGGAAGCCGGCATCAGGCCGCGAGGCCTCGGCCTCCAGACGAGCCACCTTCGACCACATCCGCTGCGCCCGGTTCCACTGGCCCCATTGGGAAGCGCATCGCCGCGGATCCCCGAGTAAACCTCGCTCTAGCCGCTGATTGCGCTCGAGCGACACGATCTGCCGAGCGCCGATCTCACCGTGGGTCGCGAAGGACAGCTCAGCGGGAGACAGGTGCCCCAGCTCGCGTATGAGGTCGGCCATGGTATCGGTGACGAGATCGATTCCGGCCTGCCACAGCCTCAGGGCCTGCCACAGCTCCCAGGCCCTGATCAGTGGGTTGACAATCGCCAGCTCCGAGCACGCCTCGAGCACTGCGTGGACCTCTGCAGGGGCTGCGGCCCGAGCGGGGGCGACCTGGGCCTCGCCGACCGCTACGGCCAGCTCAATAGCCGGCACATCGAACTCATCACCCACCGGCCGCCACCGCTGCTCGATCACGGCGGGGCACCGCCGCCCGACCTCCGCGAGCTCGTCGGCGATCGCATCCCGAACCGCACACATGCGCTCGGTCATCTCCCGTCGGAGGCGTACCAGGAGGCCGAAATCCCGCGGGGTCGTGTACTCCATTCGACCGCCAGAGTGGTTGGTCACCAAACGAAAGGGCGACTCCGAGGTCCAGGTCCAGTACGCCCCAAAATGAGCCGCACGGTGGTTGCGGTACTGCTCCACCCACTTCGGCCAAATCTGCGCATCGTACAACCCGGTCATGACGTCGAGTTTTGCAGGCATATGCCCGCATGTCATCCAACAGAGCCGCCCCATCAGTGAGCCCACAAGTAAGCACATGGCGCGAATACAACGCGCACACATGGACCCCACACGCGAGCAGCAACGATTTAGCCTTCCCCCTCGGACGCCGCTCAGCCGTCCAGAGCAACCCGGCTCGCGTTGTCCGCCCTAACCGCTATAACCCCGGTGACCCGATAGGAGAGGACCTGTGACAGCAGCAGCCCCAACGCCGCCCGCCGCGGCCGAGACCACGGGGAAGCCGACATGACAGGCTGCCCCCCGCGACCGGGCCTTGATGGCGCCTTCGCAGCTACTCAGCTATCTGAGGACTCCGAGGCCGCGCCACCCCCATCCGACACCATCGCCACGTCTGTGCGGATCGACGCCCACTGCGCCGCTCGGCTCAAGAGCTACCGCGACGCCGTCGGCTGGACTACAGGAGAGGTCATCATCGATGCGCTCGAGCGCACCATCGATGAGCTGCCCGATCGGCTCTACCCAGATGGCGCCATCGGTGGCAACCTCTTCGCCCGCCGGGGAACCTCCGGCCAACCCACCTCGACCAGCTCCAAAGTGCCCCTCTACCTGCGTCTAAGGACAGAGGACTACACGGTCCTCGACGGACTAGTCGAGAAGACCGGGGCCCGCTCCCGCACCCACCTGATCGAGACCGCCGTGACCGCCTACCTAGACCAGAAGGATCGCCGCGATGGCTCTGCGTAAGACCAAGCCCGAGACACCAGACACGCCGCAGACGGCCGACTCCGCCTCCAGCGGTGGGGAATCCCCGGTCAAGGTCAGGCGCAGGCCTATCGTCCTCGCCGCCGGCATCCTCACCGTCGTCTTGTCGGTGCTCTTGGGCGTTTACCTCGTAAATGGCCTCCGAGAGACCCAATCTGCACTGGTGACCCGCGTAGACCTCGCGCCAGGGCAGGAAATCACCGAGGCCGATCTGGAGACCAGAACCATCAACGCCGACTCCGGCCTAACGGTCCTAACCAACCCCGCCGACGTCGTCGGCAAACAGGCCGTTGGAACGCTGGCCGCCGGCACTCTGCTGCATCCCGGCTCGATCACCCTCCAGGTGCTGCCTCCGGCCGGCCAATCCGTCGTCGGCGTCGCCGTCCCTTTTACCCGACGACCCGTCGAACCACTCGTGCGTGGCGACAACGTCCGCGTGGTCGACACCCCGCGCGACCAGTCAGACCCGCCCACCCAGGGGCCCATCGCTACCAAGGGGCAGGTCGTGGCCGTACGGGATTACCAGGAGCAGGGTGTCACCGTCATCGACCTGCTCGTGCCTTCGGGTGAGGCCAACTGGGTCGCAGCACGATCAGCTACCAACCGCGTTGCAGTGATCAAGGACGCTGCAGAAGGGACCGGGCGTAGCTCGCAACAGAGCGAAGACGGGGATGATGACCAACCCGCAAGGGGAGGACAGCGATGATCGTCACCTGCCTGTCTGCCTCCGCAGCGCCAGGAGTCTCCACCACAGCTCTCATGCTGGCGCTGCACAACACTGCACCCAGATCACTGCTTATCGAGGCCGATCCAATCGGCAGCTCCCCCACGCTCGCTGGCTACCTCCAGGGCCAAATTCGCCACGACCGCTCAGTGGTCAACCTGGTTACGCCGCACACCCACGGCCAACTCGACTCCGCCTTCGACCGCCAGCTCGTCCCGTTGACAGACAACTCCCGAGTTCGACTCCTGCCAGGCTTGGTACACACCCGGCAGACCCGGACCGTCAGCGGCCTCTGGTCGCCCCTGGCCGACCTCCTCGGCGGGCAATCGACCCAAGGCGCCGCAATCGTCATCGACGCCGGCCGCGTCGGCCACACCGCGTTCGCCAGGGATCTTGTGACGCGCTCGGACCTCGTGCTCCTGGTGCAGCGCCCCACCCGTGTTGCCGTCGCGGCCGCACGATCCTCCCTGCCGATTCTTCGGGCCCAGTTGGAGCAGTCGCGATCGCGGGCCCCGATCGGTCTGGTGGTGGTGGGGGACAAGCCCTACACCGCAAAAGAGGTCGCCTCGGTCCTGCAGCTGCCGCTGGCCATGACGATTCCGGACGACGCCAAGGGCGCTCGCCAGTACAGCGAAGGGATCCACCTGGCTGGCTTCTCTAAGGCCCGGTCCCCACTGCTGCAGTCCACCTCCAAGTTATGGCCGACAGTCAACACCTTCGTCGACACCCATAAGCCGGACTGGCTCACGACGGACTCCGAGAAAGGCACACAATGAGCTCACGAAATCCGGACCGCGACGACCACGTTCATCCTCCGCTGGCAGGCCTGCCCGTGTTCGGTGATGTTCCCGATTCCGCCTCAGAGCTCAATGGTGCCCCGGCTGAACCGGCACGTTCCCCCATGGGGGTCCTGGCAGCGGCCTCCAGGGCTTCGTCCACTGCCCCGGAACACAGCGCAGTGCCGCAGCCACCTCAGGCTCCGACACTGATGGCAGCCGAGAAAGAGCCCCCGGACGAGGAGACCACCGAGGAGGACTCGACTCTCGAGTCGCTTCACATCGATCTCGGCCCCCGCCTGGACCCCCTCGAGGTCGAACTCCTCGTGGAGGACGCCACCGAACGAGACCAAGCTCACCGACTGAGCCGCCAACGCGAGGCCTCAGAAGCCGCGGCCGAGGGGCGGGCTGCACCCGAGTTCACCGCCGACGACGAATTGGCACTCGGCGCGTCGATTTGCAGCGACGTCGTGGCTCGCCACATGGACACGATCGCCCGGTCCGGCGGCAAAGTGCACGACCGAAAAACCCAAGAAGCCCTCGTCAGGGCAGTTTTCGACCACCTCTACCGGCTCGGGCCTCTGCAGCCTATCGTCGAGGCACCAGACGTGGAGAACATCCTCATCAACGGCAAGCACTGCACGATCATGCGGCCGGACATGAGCATTGTCGAGATCCGCTCGCCGTTCTCATCGAACCAGGAATTGGTCGCGTGGCTACAGAACGTCGCCAACCGGGATCCAGCCGGCGGCCGAGAGTTCGCACCAGTCTCTCCGGGTCTGCGCCTCAACCTGCCCGGCGGCATCCGCCTCGCGGCGTTGCACTGGACGACCCAAGAACCTGCGGTGGCCATCCGACTCCACCGCCACAAGGACATCGATCTAGAGCGGCTGGTGGATATGGGCGTGATGGACGCTCGGCTAGCGCCAATTCTGACCGCTGCTGCCCGTGGCGGAGCCACCACGGTCATCTCCGGACCCATGGGCGTAGGAAAGACGACCCTGCTCCGCGCACTAGTCGCAGCTCTTCCTGTCCAAACCAGGATCGGCACCGCAGAGACCGAACGCGAGTTGTTCCTCCACGAGATGCCCGGCCGAGCCCCGCACGTCATCTCCGCCGAGGTCATCCAGGGTGGCGGCGAGGTTAACCCGGTCACCGGCCTCAAGGAGGGCTCGTACAGTCTCGACGACATCCTCTACGAGTTCGTCCGGCATCAGCTCGAGCTCGTCATCGTCGGAGAGGTCGCGGGCATCGAGGTCCTGGCCCTGTTCAAGGCCATGCAGATGACCAAGGGATCGCTCACAACCACACACGCTTTCAATCCCCGCAAGGCGATTCACCGCCTCGCAACCCTCGCGATGGGCGCCGGTGTCTCCGAAGCCTATGGCGAGCGCGTCGTCGCCGAACACGTCAACCTGATCATCCAGCTCAACACTGACTGGGAAGTAGTCACGGCCGAACACCGCATCGGCCGCCGCTACATCAGCGAAGTCGCGTGGGTGGAACCGGACGCCGACACCGCCAGACCCCGGCTGACCACGGTGTACAAAGGCCGACCTGGCGGTGCGGGGCGCTTCGGAACTTTCCCGCCAGAACTTCGAGATCGACTTGCCAGCGTCGGCCTCGGGTCGAACGACATACCCCCCAACGAACTGTTCACCCGCAGCGAGCAGGAGTAACGATGAGCGGCGAACACGAGACCCACCTGGTGGACTACGCCCGCAGCATCCTCGCCGGCGGCGGCGTCGTCCTCATTGCTGGCCACTCCGGCTCCGGCCGCACCACGCTGCTTCGGCGCATCGCCGAAGCAGCCGCAGCGGCCGGCGCAATCGTCAACACGGTCACCGTCGACGCCACCACCAGCGCCGCGGCCATCTCCGCACTGTGCACCCTGCGCTCGGAGGTCCTCGCCATCGACGATCTCGACTGCACCGACCCAATCCCGGCACTGATGGCCAACGACGACGGCACCGCGATCCTGGCCACCTGCCACGCCCACGACGCTAGAACAGCCGTTGGTCACCTCATTGACCGTAGCCACCACCAAGGCGTCAGCGAGCGGGCGGCACAGCGCCTGGTCTACACCCACGTCGACCTGGTCCTGGTCACCGGCCGCCGAGACACGACGGCGATCGCCCCCACGACGGAACCGGAGGTCAGCATCGTCTCGGCCCACCTCGTCGACGACACCACGCTCGTACCGGTGTACGTCGCCGGGCCCGACGGCGATCACCTCACCCTGCCCGCCACCGACACAGGGGGAGCTCGACGATGAAGACCCTCGGCATGGTCCTGGCCATCCTGGCCCTGTGGACAGGTGTTGCACTGATCTGGGCCGGCTGGCGTGACCGCCGTTCCGCATCAACCCCGCGGCGCCGCAAGGTCGTCGACACCCCGACGATCACCCGCCGCCAGCGTCTCACCATCCTGGTCGGTTTCATCCTCGGCGTCGCGGTATGGCTCCTGACCGGTTGGCTCGTCGCCGTCATCGCCGGCCCCCTTGCTGCCTGGCTCGGCCCCCTCCTTTTGGGCGCCGACGGCAGCGCCGAGCGCATCGAGCGACTAGACGCCATGAGCGAGTGGGCACGCCTGCTCGCCTCATCAGTATCAGTAACCGGCCTCGAGCAGGCCATCGTCTCAACCCAGGGGTCGATCCCCGAGCCGATCAAGGCCGAAGTCAACGCGCTCATCGCCCGAGTCCGCACCAACACCATCTCCACAGAGACAGCGATCCGCTCGTTCGCCGACGACCTCGATGACGGAGGGACCGGAGACCTGATCTGCGCCACCTTGCTGGTAGCCGTCGACAAGCGCGGATCCGGCCTACGCCGCATGCTCGAATCGCTGGCAGATTCCGTCGACGAAGACGTCCGCAACCGTCGCGCCACTGAAGTTGAACGCAAGGGCTTTCGCACCCAAACGCGGATGGTGACCACCATCATCACGCTGTTCCTCGCATACCTGTTCCTGCTCACCGACTTCATGGAGCCGTACAAATCAGGCGGTCTCCAGCTGGTCTTGGTCGGCTTGGCGTGCGGATTCGCCGGCGCCCTCTACTGGATGCGTCTACTGACCCTAGAACGGCCAATACCGCGATTCCTGGGCAGCACAGCCAACGCGGCCCGCCGCTCCGGCACCCACCGACAGACGAAGAGGGCGATCTCATGAGTGGTCCAACGAGCATCATCGTCGTCACCGCGCTCTTCGGCGCCGGACTGTTCCTCATAGGACTTTGGCTCATGCCGGCCAAGCCGGCCCTCGCCGATGCCATGTCCCGGATGGAACCGTCCGCACAACCTCCCATCGAGCGCGAAACCCACCAACTCACTGCGACACTGACGAGCTCGCAGCGCCGCAAAGCGGTCGTTGGACACCGCACGTACGGCCTGATTTCCAGCCTGCCGTTCGTTTCGATCCCCACCGCAGACCTAGCCGTACTCAACCGGCCCACCGCCGTCTACATCGGCGACAAAGTCCTGTCCGCTCTCGTCGGATTCCTCATCCCACTCATCCTCAACGCCGTCGCCGACCTAGGCGGAATCGGCACGCCGTGGAGCCTGCCGGCCCTGGCCTCCTTCGTCCTCGCCGCAGCGCTGTTCTTCGCTCCCGACCGCGAGATCAAAACCCAAGCGGCCCGCGCCAGGGTCGAGTTCCGCCGAGCCCTGGGCATCTACATCGACGTCGTCGCGATGATCCAACGCTCCGGCGTCGGCGGGACACAGTCGCTCGAGCAAGCGGCACTGGTCGGAGACTCCTGGGTCGTGCGTCGCATCGACGACGCTCTGCAGGAGGCTGCCCGCGCCGGAAAGCGGCCATGGAATGCACTAAAGCGCCTCGCCGCCCAACTCGAGCTCAAGGACCTGGCCGACGTCGCCGACATCATGACCCTCGGCGCCGAACAGGGAACGCAGATCACCGAGTCGCTGCGAGCTAAAGCCAGGTCGTTGCGCAACGCCATGGTGTCTGAGGCTGCAGGAGACGCCACCTCCAAGACCCAGAACCTGTCCGCGCCTCTTGGCCTTCTGGTGGTGCTGTTCATCATCCTGTTGCTTGTCGCCGCCCTGGCCGGGTTCGACGGAGCCTAAAATGGAAAGAAGGTGGTCACCCTCAAGGCGCGCTGACCTGCGATAATCGCGCCAGCAGCAATAGTCAGTCACCGTCCAGTCCACTTCGGATGTCACAAACCACGGCGTCCGTCCACCTACCACTAGGTAGAGAACTCGCAAAGGAGATCCGTCATGTCCCAGCCCTCCGGCCCCCGCCCCGTGCACGTCCGCGTTAACAATGCGAGCCTGGCGGTGGCCGTGACCACCATCATGGCACTCCAGACCTTGACCAGCCGTGCACTCAGTCGCCCCCGCGACGCGGGTGACGTCGTAGAGAAGGTCATCATCATCTCGGGCATGGCCGTCGCCGCGATCGCCGCGATCGCGTACTTCCGGCCCGTCATCGAGCGGTATATGCACAAGGTCCGGTAAATCCGATGGCCGCCGTTCGCTGCTACCTCACCCGCAGACTCCGAGGCCGCTGGGACGCAGGTGACGTCGTCTCCACCGTCATCATCGTTCCCGCGATCATCGGCTTCACCCTGCTGTGTCTGCAGTACGCCCTCGTGATGCAGGCACGCACCGCAGCGAACCACTCCGCCGAGATCGGACTCGACACAGCACGCGCCCAGCACGGCTCCGTTGCCCTAGGCGTCGCCGCCGCCCAGGCATTCGCCAACGACGCCGGTGGCGCCCTGAGAACTCCGGTGGCGACCGGTACCCGCGCCGGCACCGAAGCTTCCATCACCGTCCGGGCCACCGCCATCACCCTCTTTCCCGGATTCACGCCGGACATCAACGTCACCCGCACCGGACCCGTCGAGCGGGTCACGAGACCGGGGGCGCTATGACACCGACCCGACTCCGAGAAGTCCTACGCCGCAGGCTCGGCCCTGCCGACCGCGCGGCCGAGCCATTGGAAACCGCGATCATGGTCCCGGTGGTCCTACTGTTCTGCGGCCTCATAGCCGTCGGTGGGGCGGTCGCCCTGGCGCACCTGGCGGTGCAGCACGCCGCCTTCGAGGCTGCCCGCACCGCCTCCCTTGCCCGCACCCCATCCGAGGCCAGCTCACAGGCCCAGCGCTCCGCACAGGACAGCCTGAACAACGCAGTGGGGGTGCAGTGCGTGTCCTCCAACGTCACTGTCAACACCTCCGGCTTCAGCCTGCCCGTAGGCACCGATGCCACCGTCACAGCCCGCGTCGCCTGCACTCTGTCCCTCGACGTACTGGGCTTCGACAACGTCATGGGCGAGCGTCACATCACTGCCGAGGCATCATCCCCACTGGATCGGTACCGGGAGCGCACCTCATGACCACGCTGCTGCGCACATTCCGCGACCGAATCGGCCCTACTGACAGGGCCGCAAGCACCTTATGGTTCACCATCTTCGCCTTCGCGTTCCTTATGTTCACCGGGTTGGTCGTGGACTACGGCGGCACCGTGGCAGCCAAACACCGCGCCCAGATCGCCGCCGACGAAGCCGCCCGCGCCGCCGGGCAGGCGGTGGTCACACCTCTTGGCATGCGCGGCATAGGCGTCGTCGTTGATCCTCTCAGCGCGCAGGGCGCAGCCCAGCAGTACCTGGCCCGCGCGAACATCCAGGGCAGCGTCCAGCCGATAGCTCCTCGCGTACTCATGGTCACCACCACCGAGACCTACGACCCCAAGATCCTGTCGATCCTCGGGATGGGAACGAGGCATGCGAGCGGTAGCGCCACGGTGAACCTCAACCACGTCGGGGCAGACGCCGAGGATGGCTCGGCGGGTATCGCCGAGGGGCTCGCTGACCTCGTGGGAGGGGGATAGACCTGATGCTCCTCGAACTACTGCCCATAGCTCCCGCCGTCGCCGCTGCGCTGCTCGGCTGTGCAGGACTACACAAGGCCATCCGCACTGCGGACTGACGACCAGGAGGACACGTCATGCGACTACTCAAAGGACTCGGTTCCCTGGCCCTCCTGGTCTTCGTCCTGGCCGGGGTTCCGACTTTGCTGTGGCTCCTGGGTGGAAATCCCCTTCCCGCCGAGTTGCCATCAACGGACCTGCTGACCCAGCCCACCGACCTCGGGCTGTTCCTGTCGGTCATCACTCTCGCCGGCTGGATCGCCTGGGCAACCCTGGCCTGGGCCATCCTCGTCGAGCTCGTCGCCGCCATCCGGGGTGTCACCATCACCCCGCCCAAGGCACTGGCCTGGCAACACGGCAGCGCCCGCAGCCTCGTGGGAGGCGTCATGCTCCTAGGTGCCCTGGGAGCACAGATCGGCGGGACCGCGGTCGCCGGCGCCACTCCGACCTCCGGTCCTGCCCCCGCGCCCGAGACTCAGCACACCGCTGACCGCGACGCCGCCAAGACCGCCACCCGGGCAGTGGCTGCGCCCGCCGCGGCCACTGCCACCGCCAAGATGCCCCAGTCGAAGACGATCACGACAAAGGCTGGCGACACCCTTTGGGACCTGGCCGAGACCCACCTGGGTGACGGTCATCGCTGGGGCGAAATTCGCGACCTCAACCCCGGGTCTGCGACCGGCCCGTTTCTGCCCACCGGGGCGATACTGACCCTGCCCACCACCGCTACTATCGCGGGTCCCGGACAGGTGACCGTCGTCGAGGGAGACTGCCTGTGGAACCTCGCCGAGACTCACCTCGGCGACCCCCACCGATGGACCGAGATCCGCGACGCCAACCCCGACGCCGTCCACGGCCCGGGATCGATCATCTACATCGGTAGTCACCTCACCATCCCCACGAACGAGGTGGCGCCCTCGGCTGACGCCCCGAAGGCCTTCTCGCCGTCCTCGGCCCCCGGCACTCCCGCCCCGGCTCCAACCGAGTCGGTTGAGGTTCCTCCGGTCGAGTCCAGTGCTGTCCCCGCGCCGACTGAGTCCTCGGTGCCGTCGTCGAGCTCGCCGTCGCCGTCGCCGTCGCCGTCGCCGACGCGGTCGCAGGATGCCGGCCGCAGTGAAGGTGGCCGCCATGACGACAGCGCCTCACCGTCCAGCTCGAGCGTGCCCGGCCCGATCACGAGCTCCACTCCCGCCGCTGCCGACGTGGTTGAGGTTCCCCCGGTGGAGTCCAGTGCTGTCCCTGCGCCGGCTGAGTCCTCGGTGCCGTCGTCGAGCTCGCCGTCGCCGTCGCCGTCGCCGTCGCCGACGCGGTCGCAGGATGCCGGCCGCAGTGAGGGCGGCCGCCATGACCATAGGGCCCCTGCAGCGAGCGCTGCCTCCTCGACCGAGGCCTCCGCCCCAACCTCCTCGGCGACCCTCGGCCAGCCAGCGCCTGAGCCGACACATCAGCAGCCGACTCAGATCAGGCCCAACCCGACGACGGGCGACGAAGCAGGAATCGAGCAGTCCGCCGAGGATCAGGTCGCCCGAATCCTCGAAGGGCTCAGCGTCGGCGGCTCGGGACCCACCACCAGCCAGTCCCAGGAACTGCCACCCCCGCCACCGCCAGCCGTCCAGGAGTCGCCGTCGACGACTCCCACGCCGTCGCCGTCAGACCCGGACGAGGCGCCCGCCCCGGAGCCGGCGGCCGCCGCCGGCATCGGCTCAACCTCGGTGGCTCCTCAGCCCGAAGCCACCCCCGGCAGCGAGGAGGCGCAAGGCATCGCCGAGCGAGCCGCCGCGGCTGCCGCCGAGTACGGCCTCGGTGCTGCACCGCTGGCTGCGCCGGCACCGGCTGCGCCCGCCGCTGCGGCGCAGCCGCCGTCAGCGGTCGTTGCAGACCCGGACCTCGCTTCAAACGACCTCGACGAGCGGACCACCATGGTCGCCGGACTGTCCGCCGTCGCTCTCCTCGGCGTGATCAGCATCGTGCAGCTCTACCGCCGTCGCCAGCAGCACGATCGCCGCCGCGGCGAGGCGATTGCCCTCCCAGCCGGTGATGCAGGCGATGTTCTGGTAGAGGCTAACGCCGCAGTCGACCCCGTCGTCCTCGCGGACGTCGACCTCGTTCTGCGCCACCTCGATGACTGCACGCGACACCTCGAGCAGGCACCGCAGGTCGTCGGCGTCACCGTAACGGAGCGAACCGTCGACGTCGCGATCGCCACTGACGTCGACCTCCCGAAGCCTTGGGCCCTGGTCGACGGAGCCTGGAGCGTCACGCCAGGCGACCTGCCCAGCGCTCCGCACTCCCTCGTCAGCCCCTGGCCATCCCTGGCGGCCGTTGGCACCACCGGCGCCGGCGACCCATTCCTGCTCAACCTCGAAGACGTCGGGCACCTGTCCGTCACCGCCCCGGGCGACCGGGATCTCGCCCGCCACATCATGCAGGCCATGGCCGTCGAGCTTGCAGTGAGCCCGATCGCCGACGGAGATCTTCACGTCCACCTCGTGGGCCTGGCCCCCGCCCTTCCCGACGTGATCAACAACGGTCGGCTGGACTACTGCGACGACATCGACGCCCTCCTGGACCGCCTCGAGCGCCACCGGATCGACCACGACCAAGCCCTCGCCGCCGACAACCTCGACACCACCGCTCACGCCCGGCGAGCGTGGGCCAGCAGCGACTACACCGCCCCCCACGTCGTGCTGTGCGCCGCAGAGCTCACCGACACGCAGCTGCACCGCATGGGTGACCTCACCCGCGACCCAAGGTTCGCCGCAGCCGCGGTCACCTCACAGCCACAGCCGGTCGCCGGCGGCTGGGTTCTCGAGGCCACCGACCTCCACTCGGCCGAGCTGCACACCGGCGCCGGCGGGGGACTGGCGATCACCCCGGCCCCGCTGCCCGACGACGATCTCGCGGCGGTCATCGAGGTCCTCGCCGCGGCGCAGCGCCCGTCCACTCCGGCCACGGACACCGCGAGCGTCGCCGAGGCACCCGCCAGTGAGCCCACCGTCGACGAATCAACCACTGGCCCTGACGGGACTCCCGTCGACAGCGGCGTCGACATCTTCGTCAGCGCTCCCTCGGCCTCGGCTCCTGTATGGGCTGCCGACGAGATCGAGGCGGCGCTTGTCGACACCGCGCCGCTGCCGCGGCTGGTCGGCCCGATCACCCCGACAAGCGGCGATGCGGCCAAGGCGCCCGACACCTCCGAACCCGAGTCGGCGGACATCCCGGCGTCCCACATCTGGCTGCACCTGCTCGGCGAGCCCAAGGTCACCCCCCTGAGCGGCGAGGAGGCCCCCGAGAGCCGCGAGGCGCGTCTGGCCGAACTCGCGGTGCTGCTGCACTTAGAGGGAGAGCTCACCCACACGCAAATCGACGAACGACTGTGGCCTCGGGATCCGCATGAGAAGATCACCGACCCCTCCGAGCGGGCCCGCAAGAAGAAAGACCGCCGCCAGCAGTTCTTCTCCCGCCTACGCCGCTGGATGGGCGAAACAGCCAACGGCGACGAGGCGTTCCCCAAGGTCGGTGGCCGCTACTCCGACGTCCGCTACCACCTGCACCCCGAGGTCACCAGCGACTGGCAGCGCTGGCAGCAGCTCGTACCCCGTATGGCCTGCGAGGCCACCACCAACAACCTGGTGGAGGCAATGGCGATGGTGCGCGGCACTCCGCTCACCCGCCACTCCGCCCGAGTTACTACCTACGGGTGGGCCGATGACTACCGCCAGGACATGATCTCCCGTATCACCGACGCCGCAGAAGAACTCGCCGCCCGGCAGATCAACGACGGTTCCGTCGCGGACGCTCTTGCCACCGCGCAGCTCGGCCTCGAAGTCTGTACCGCCCGCGAGGGCCTCTGGCGCATGGCGATCATCTCCACCCACGGGCTGGGCGGCCCGACCTCTCGCGAGCAGACCCAACAGCTCATCGACCGCATGCTCACCGAGATGACCGAGCTAGAGGTCGAACTCGAACCGCAGACCACCGAGCTGCTCGATCTGCTCGACCAACTACACACCGACGACGGTGACCCGCTCTACGACATTTCCGCAGAGGCCTCCTGAGATGATCACCGGCATTGACGCTATCCGTCCCCGCGGCGGCCATACCGCGACAGACGCACCTCGAGGAGCCATCATGACGAGCCCGACCAGAACCGCCGCCGCGCTACTCGCCGCGATCGCCGTCACCTGTACCGCCACCGCATGCACCAGCGACAGCAACGAGCCCGCACCGCCGACGACAAGCACCGAGCAGCCCCCACTGAGCGGAGTCGGCCCCGCCGGCCGCAGCCCCGGCCAGCAAGCCACCGAAGGGGCCATCGCCGCCGTCGAGGGCATGCACAAGGCTCGCGCGACCATCGAAAACGACCCACGGGCGGACATCAACGGGGTCTCGCAGTACCTCATGGAGCCGTACCTCGGGCTGCTCAAAGCGGACATGGCGCTGCGCCGGTCGCGGGGGATCACCGCCGAAGGTGCGATCACTGTTGTCAGGACGAGCCCTGACGAGGTAACGGCACCGTCGGACGAGAAGGGGAACCCGGTCCGGGGAGAGGCCCAGGTCCTTCTCCGCACATGCGAGGACATTTCGCAGAAGAAATACACCGGGCCGGAGGGCGAGGACCTGAATCGCACCGACCTCCCCGACCAGGTGCAGGCGGTCTACCGGGTCGTCAACAAGGATTGGCCGGCGGCCGAGGGATGGCGAGTCATGGAAAATACACTGGCCGAGCAGGAGCCCTGTGATGCGTACTAGGTCGTGGGTGCAGGCAGCTGGGCTCGCGACGGTGGCCATCGTCAGCACTGCTGGTGTCGCGGCGGCGCAGGGCGGTGCCATCACTGGCCCCTCTACCGTGACGGTAGTGGGCGCATACACCGAGGCTGCACCAGTGGCGGCTGGCCCCTCAGGGGGTGGTGGCGGTGGTGGCGGTGCCGCACCTGTGTCCGCCGCGAGAGGGGGAGGGGCTGCGCCGAACATTCCGGGGACAAACATGACTCTGGCGGAGGCCGCTGCGGCGACCGGCACCTCCATGGAGGAAGCACAGGCGGTGATATGCGCGCTGGGGGTGTACGCGGGAGGAGGCGGATGCGGTGGTGGCCCGGCTCCTGCTGCACCGGCGGCCATTGCCCCGCCTCCAATCGACTGGCTCGCCGTGGCTCGCGGGATCGCGTCCGAGGCAGCGGCAACGATAGGAATCGAGGCCATCGATATCGGCATCGTCCCGGAGGACATAGACGGACGCGTCGGACTGGTAGGTATGCCGACCTGGATGTGGGTGGAAAACCCCTCCGCGGAGACGATCGGCCCTATGCAGCGGACCGTCACTTCGGGGCCTGTGGTGGTGACCCTCAACGCCACGATGATGGCGGTGGACTGGGACATGGGCGATGGAGGGCATCAGCTTTGTCCCGGAGCTCTGGCCCCGTACACCCCCTACACAGATGTGGCCGGCGACAGCCCGTCTCCGACGTGCGGGTACCGGTACTCGCGGTCGAGCCTGCGACAGCCTGGCGAGAAGTACGAGGTCACAGCGACGTCGACATGGCAGGTCACCTGGACTGCTACCACGCCCGCCGGAGCGACCGGGGGCGTGATCCCGATGGCTCGCGCGTCGTCGACGAGCATCAAGATCGGTGAGAACCAGGTCCTGGTCCTGCCAGGACGCCCAGGCACGTGAGGGCAAGCCACTAGCCCTCGGCGCTCACCGTTTCGGACAAGGGCCCCAGTTCGTGTCTGACTCTGTTGCTACACAAGACGCATCCGATCGAGAACCGGGGGTGAGCCGAGTGAGTGGAACTGTCGAGGTGCTGCGCGCGTACCGGTTCTGCCTCGACCCCACCGAGGGGCAACGGCGAACGCTGGCACGCTACGCCGGGGCTGCCCGCTGGGGCTTCAACCAGCGTCTCGGCGCCCTGGTCGACGGCCACCGCCGCTACCTGCAAGAAGTCGCCTTCACCACCTACACCGATGAGGTCGACGAAGCCGGGGCCCGCGCGCTGGTCAAGCAGCGTGGCGGCATACCGACACCGACCCTGACCGCGCAGAGCAAGCAGCTCACCGCACTGATCGCAGACCACCGCGCCCGTGCCGCGGCCGACCCGGCCGCTGACGATGCCTGGCTGCACACGATCAACCGCCACGCCATCGTCTCCGGGATGCGCAACGCCGACAAGGCATGGTCGAACTGGCAGGCCTCGTTCAGGGGCCAGCGCGCAGGCGCACGTGTCGGCTACCCACGGTTCAAGAAGAAGGGCCTCGCCCGCGACTCGTTCTCCCTGTTCCACGACGTCAAGAAGCCGTCCATCCGCCTCTCCACCTACCGGCGCCTACGCCTGCCCAACATCGGGGAGATACGGCTCCACGACTCCGGCAAACGCCTTGGCCGCGCCATCGCCCGCGGCGACGCCCTCATCCAATCGGTGACCGTGTCCCGCTCCGGCCACCGCTGGTACGCCTCCGTGCTGTGAGGTTCCCCCGGATCCGTAGAGGGATCAGCTATAAGGGGAAGCGATGCCAGAGAAGCGCCAGAAGTACGACCGGGAGTTCCGTGAGGGAGCGGTCCGGATCGTCGAGGAGACCGGGAAGCC